>ERZ1034949.135-NODE-135-length-49637-cov-13.611815_pt1 | contig 49637 bp, 48 predicted proteins | sample MGYA00520590_ERZ1034949 | MGnify/ENA primary metagenome ERZ1034949 (study PRJEB33766, sample SAMN09781752) | gut metagenome | biome: gut microbiome | host: Homo sapiens | place: Madagascar | study: EMG produced TPA metagenomics assembly of the PRJNA485056 data...
GATTAAAAAACTATTTTTATCATAAATGTACTTTTTTACGTCATAACTGTTAGATGGGAGTGTCCAAGGTGAAGAAAACAATTATTATAGTTAGTAGTTTTTTAGGTTTAATTGCTTTATTTTTTATGATTGAATACTTTGCTTCTCCTGTAAAAGATGTTACTTCAAAAGCTGAAATGAAAATGACTACTGGAGCCAAGATGGAATATGTGCCAACAAAAGATGAACTAGTAAAAATTGAAGGAGATCAACTTCAATTACTGGGCATTTACACAGTAGTTGGTATCCATTTCGACAGACATTCTTATGTGACGTTAGCAAATGCCGAACAAGAAGAAATCAACTTTTCTATTTCAATTATAGACAAACAAAAACAGACATTTTCAATCCCCGCCATACAATTCTCACCTCAAAATTTACAGCTATCTGATTCTTTTGGCATAGCAAAAAAAGAAGCACGCTACTTTGCTTATAAAAAAAATTATCCTGTCGCAAGTGCCACTCATACAACAGACTGACCAATCAAATATACCCCTATAAGGTATATTCGATTGGCTTTTATCTTTTCAATGGAAAGAACCTCGAATAACTTTTCTGTTTATTTTTTTTCTTCTCCCACTCGACCATTGATCTTTTATACTAACTATTTCATTCGAGACGGCTTGTTTCCTTTGTTTTTCGTCATTTTTCCTAATTTATTTGATTCTTCTTGTGAAAAAAATAAACCAATTATTAAATCTGTTATTTTAAAAAGATAAAATAACACTATGTTCAAAAACCGAAAGTTATTTAATCAGATGGATCAATCTATATAAATTGTTGTCTGCCTATTCATTTAATATTTATACAAAAATATTGTATACCTGCTTTTATCGATAGGTTGGAACTTTTCGTTTTCGTTATCCCCTGTGGAAAACTTTCGGAACAGATTACCTCTCTGATACGTGTCTGTGTATAATTAGATACAACGAATCCCGGATCTTTCAATTCTTTAGACTGAAAGATCCGGGATCAAAAATAAACGCTTCTTACTTCTTTAATGCTACAACAAATGGAATCATCATAGATAACAAAATAACCAATAAACTACATTGCCGATGATCTATATAGATAAGGATCGTTATCATGCTCGTAGTTAGACCGATATTCAATTTTTTTTGATTGATCATAAGCATCCCTCTTCAAGGAAGATTTTCCTCTAGAAGTTCGACCATTTTTTTATCTTTTTGTTATATTTCTCTTAATTTTTTTGAACATCTTTAATTACTATATTGAGATTCGATTTTACGGCTAGGAATCAGCCAACCAAGTAAAATCACAGCATTCGTTACTAAAACAGCTATTGGTGTAATGACATAGCCTAAAATAATTCCTAAAATATTTAACCCAATTGACCAGTAGGATTTTCGATAGTTATCTAGTAATTCTTTGATATTCTTTTTATTTTTAGGATCAGACTGAACCAACTCTCTTGCTAAAATATAGTAAGCAATATTAGCTCCTAAAGTTACTACACCGTATGTGATCTCTGGCGCTAAACTATGACTATACTCGCTGATCCAAGACGTGACAAAGGGAAAAAATGATAAAGCAAAGATAAAAAAGCTATTTGCCCACAAAACTCGCCAATTTACTTTATGAACGACTTGAAACATATGATGATGATTATTCCAATAGATGACCAATGTAAAAAAGCTGACAATATAGATCATAAAACGATATCCTAAGGCACTTAGCGCTTGCCAAGTGTCAGTGTTTGGCTGGTGAAGCTCTAAGACCAAGATAGTCATAATGATTGCGATAACTGCATCGGTAAAAGCTTCTAAACGATTTTTTGGCATATTTTTGCCTCCTTTTCTGACTTATTGTAGTAAAGATAGCTAGAAAAAAGCAACTAAATCAGTCTATAGTTGGAGGTAACGCTCACTTTATACTGCTATACTCAATGAAACAAGAGGATTTAACTATCCTAGTTCTCTAATAAATAAGCTAAGTTCTAAGTACATTTTTATTAAATTTAACTTATTTTGGGAACTAGAAAGAAATGAGGGGTTTGTATGGGACAAAAAAATACTTTTTCAACTATTTTCATGCTAGTAATGGTATTCATTATAGGTAGTTTTGTAATTAGCCTTTTTACTAGTATTTTATGGTTTGCAATTAAATTACTCATTCCTATTGCAATCATTATTTGGCTAATTCGTGTAATTTCTGGAACAAATCGTCGACATCATCGAAAATATTACTAATATTGAAAAAAGCAGCACACGACAGATTCCCCAGTCTTGTGCTACTTTTTTCGTTATATTTTTATCAGTTGTTCCAAATGATATATCATTTGATGGTATTACCCTAAAGCTACATCTAGTACCATCATAATGATAAAACCTAACATCACCCCAAAAACGGCAAAATGTCGTTTACTTGATAATGTTTGTTGGGCTTCGGGAATTAATTCCTCAACAACCACATAGATCATCGCACCTGCTGCAAATGCCAGTGCATAAGGTAAAAGGATGGTTACTCGTGTCACTAGCACCGCACCAATCACACCTGCGATCGGTTCAACAATACCTGAAGCTTGTCCATATATAAATGCCTTTGTTCGACTCAATCCTTCTTGTCTTAAAGGAATCGAAACAGCTGCACCTTCCGGAAAATTCTGAATTCCAATACCCAATGCAACCGAAATGGCTGCCAAAACGGCCGCTGTTGGATTATCGGCTGTACTGGCAGCCCCAAATGCTACCCCTACAGCCAAACCTTCAGGGATATTGTGCAAGGTGATCGAAAAAACTAATAAGATTGTTCGTTTTAAATGCGTAGGTAGGCCTTCTTTTTCGTGCTGTGGGCCAAAGTGCATATGGGGAAGCGTTTTATCAGCGATATAAAGAAAGACACCACCTAATCCAAAACCAATACTAACGACCAGCCAAGCGATATCGCCATTTTCTTCAGCTTTTGTAATCGCAGGATCAAGCAATGACCAAAAACTAGCAGCAATCATGACCCCCGAAGCAAAACCAAGCATGAGATTCAATACTTCTTTTTTGATTTCTTTAAAGAAAAATACCAACCCAGCCCCCAGAGCTGTCATAAAATACGTAAATGCTGTCCCCGCTAATGCTTGTTGCCACGGGGCTAAGCTTAGTAGCCATTCTGTCATTTTATTCTCCTTTCGTGCCTTTACTTATTACTCTAGCATATTCAAAAAATCATGACTACTGTTTGTGTGAAAAAGCGAATCAGTTGGGCTTTTATTCTTAAAGCACTATACTTTAATTAATAAAGTTACGAAATTTTATCATTCATTTGATAAAGGAGTGGGAGAATATGGCAACAATCAATGCTGGTATCGCAATGGTCAAAGTAATGGAAAGTTGGGGAATCGAGCATATTTATGGGATTCCTGGTGGTTCGTTTAATTCAATCATGGATGCTCTTTATCATGAAAAAGATCAAATAAAATATATCCAAGTACGTCACGAAGAAGTAGGAGCGCTAGCCGCAGCAGCCGATGCGAAACTAACAGGAAAAGTTGGGGCTGTTTTTGGTTCTGCTGGACCAGGCGCCACGCATTTGATCAATGGTTTGTATGATGCACAAATGGATCATGTTCCAGTTGTTGCGTTGCTTGGACAAGTTGCAACTACTGCTATGAACTATAACTCTTTCCAAGAATTAAATGAAAATCCAATTTTTGCAGATGTTAGTGTCTATAATCGGACAGTTATGACACCTGAAAGTTTACCTCATGTAGTGGACGAAGCAATCAAAGCAGCCTATGAAAATAAAGGAGTAGCTATTGTAACCATCCCTGTTGATTTAGGTTTTGCAGACATTGAAGAAGAGAAAATATCTAACGCAGCTACTCATAAAACAGGTACTGTCCTTCCTGATGAAAAAGATGTAATTGCTGCTCTTCCTTTTATTGAAAAAGCTAAAAAGCCTGTACTTTACATTGGACAAGGTACTCGTAATGGCTTTTCACAAATCAAAGATTTTACAGAACACTTTTCCATGCCAGTTGTTGCTTCTGTTTTAGCGAAAGGCATCATTCCAGATAACTATAAAAACTTTCTAGGCTTTGCTGGACGTGTGGCCACAAAACCTGCAAATGAAGCATTAGCAGAGGCCGACTTGATTTTATTTATGGGTAGTGACTTTCCTTTTGGTCGTGCGTTCTTTAACCCAGAGGCTGAATTTATCCAAGTGGACATCGATGCTTCAAAATTTGGTCGAAGACATGCTACCTCCCATACCATTTTAGGGGATGCCAATACCACATTAGCGAGATTAACAAAGCTGGGCAAACCACGTCCTGAAGATCGCTGGTATCTAGCCAACCAAGAAAACAAAGCGAATTGGGTAAACTGGTTAAACTCATTCGCTGACCTTGAAGACCAACCGATTCGTCCTGAAGCTGTTTATAAAGAAATCAATCGGATCGCTGAAGAAGATGCGATTTTTGTAACAGATGTTGGGAATACGACGATCCATTCCATTCGATTATTAGACATGAACGGCAAACAAAAACACACGACCTCTGGTTGGTTCGCTACAATGGGGAATGGTGTTCCAGGTGGCATTGCTGCACAATTAAGTTATCCTAATCGACAAGTCTTTACTTTAAGCGGTGATGGTGGTTTTGCAATGGTGATGCAAGATATCATTACACAAGTGAAATACCAACTACCGATTATTAATGTGGTTTTATCGAATACATCGTTTGGGTTTATTGAAGCAGAACAAGAAGATACTGAACAGAAAAAATTTGGTGTGTTTTTAGAAGAGGCTGACTTCGGAAAAGCGAGTGAAGCACTGGGAGCTGATGGTTTCACGATTACTGAGTATCACCAATTAAGACCTGCATTTGAGGCCGCTAAAAAATCCCAACGACCAGTAGTAATTGATGTAAAAATCAATAACAAACGTCCTTTACCGGTTGAAGATCTTCATCTTGATCCAAGAAAATATACAGAAGAAGAAATCAAACAATTCAAAGAAAAATACGAAGTGCATGATTTACCTGTATTGAATGAATTATATGAAAAAAGGAAATAATTGAACCTCTACTCTTTGAGAGATTCAGACATATCAACTATAAAAAAGAAGCAACCAGGAAAATTCAGCCTGATTGCTTCTTTATATACTTTACTTTGTTTATCTGAAAGCATATACGATATGGTTGATTCCAAAGAGCATAAAATAAAAACCGACAAGAAAACTTAAAGTCAAAGCGGAGGAAATAGGATTAAACAATAGTATACATCCTAATACCACACCCAAAATATTGATGATTACTGTAAACCAATAGTAGCCTGTGCTATAACCTTTCGCTAAATCAGCTGTAAATAAAGCTAAGATAGAGTCGGTAATAAACCAAATGGCAAAAACAAACGGTAAAGCAACTACTCCTGCACCAATATTGAACAAGAAGAAAATCCCGACTAAAATATCAATGATACCAATAACCAACGGCATTTTCCCTTTATATCCTGTCAATTCTTTCATGCGATTTCGTACAAATAATTCAAAAATTCCTTTTAAAAAGGCAAAAATAGCAAAAACAACGACAATCGCCACTAAATTACCAACAGGATCTTGAAAAGAGATTAATGAAACAAGGACAAATAAAATCCCTAAAATTAATGATCCCCAGTCTAGTGTTTTTCTTTCATTCATTTTCATTCCAACTTTCATTTTAATCTATTATTATACTAACACTCTCTTTAAATAACGTCAAAACATATGCTGGTGATGAAAAGCAAAAGTAATTTCTTTTCTGATCAGCTTTTGCTGCTATTATTTTTTAGTAAAAGCTGCTCCACCTTTAACTTTCTGTAAACTCATTACCAACTTATTCTTCTACTAAATAATAAACATTTTGTCTTTCTTAACCACTTTCGAATCTCATCATTGCTTCATAGATACAATTTTTTCCATTCTTTCATGAGTTTTTGTCGTCATGTTCCACGTGAAACACAAAGAATAATTGATTACCTTGAAACTTTCTCTTTTCCCCTATATAATTCTAGGAGGCTCGTTAAATATTATAAAGATAAAGTGAGGAAAAAAATTGATTACTGTAAATGATGTAAGTTTGCACTTTTCAGACCGCAAACTATTTGATGATGTTAATATTAAATTTACTCCAGGAAATTGCTATGGCTTAATAGGTGCAAATGGTGCAGGTAAATCAACGTTCCTTAAAGTATTATCAGGAGACTTACAACCTTCTACAGGGACTGTTTCCATGGGACCAGATGAGCGAATGGCTGTATTGAAACAAAACCATTATGACTATGAAGAATATACAGTTTTAGAAACAGTTATTATGGGACATAAGCGTTTATACGAAGTTATGAAAGAAAAAGACGCTATCTATATGAAAGAAGATTTCACTGATGAAGATGGTATCCGAGCAGCTGAATTAGAAGGTGAGTTTGCTGAATTAAATGGTTGGGAAGCTGAACCTGAAGCTGCTGTTTTACTACAAGGACTGAATATTCCAGAAGAATTGCACCATCAATTGATGAGTGAACTTACTGGTGGTCAAAAAGTCAAAGTACTTTTAGCTCAAACATTGTTTGGTAAACCGGATGTGTTACTCCTTGATGAGCCTACGAATGGATTAGATATCCAATCCATCAACTGGTTAGAAGAATTTTTAATTGAATTTGAAAATACGGTTATCGTTGTTTCTCATGACCGTCATTTCTTAAATAAAGTATGTACCCATATGGCAGATTTAGATTTTGGAAAAATCAAATTATACGTTGGTAACTATGATTTTTGGTTAGAATCAAGTCAACTTGCTGCAAAATTACAAGCAAATGCCAATGCCAAAAAAGAGGAACAAATCAAAGAACTACAAGAATTTATTGCTCGTTTTAGTGCGAATGCTTCAAAATCTAAACAGGCAACTTCTCGTAAGAAAATGTTAGAAAAAATCACTCTTGATGATATTCAACCTTCTTCACGTCGTTATCCATTCGTTGGATTTAAACCAGAACGTGAAATTGGTAATGATCTCTTACAGGTCGAAAATGTGAGTGTAACGATCGACGGTAAGAAAATATTAAATGATATATCATTTAATTTAAGCAAAGAAGATAAAGTTGCGTTCGTTGCTGAAAATGATATTACAACTACAACTTTGTTTAAAGTAATCATGGGTGAAATCACTCCTGATACTGGAACCGTAAGATGGGGCGTAACAACGAGCAATTCTTATCTACCAAAAGATACTACGAAAGAATTTGACAATGAATTGACGATCTTAGATTGGTTACGTCAGTATGCAAGTAAAGAAGAAGACGATAATACATTCTTACGAAGCTTTTTAGGACGCATGCTATTTTCTGGGGAAGAAGTATTAAAACCTGTCAATGTCCTTTCTGGTGGTGAAAAAGTGCGTTGCATGCTTTCTAAAATGATGCTTTCTAAAGCAAATGTCCTAGTTTTAGATGATCCTACAAACCATTTAGACCTAGAATCGATTACAGCACTAAACGATGGCTTGATGGCCTTTACTGGTTCTATCCTTTTTGCTTCACATGACCATCAATTTATCCAAACATTGGCTAATCGTATCATTGCTGTTTCTGATAAAGGTGTTATCGATCGAGCAGATACAACCTATGATGAATTTTTAGAAAATAAAGATATCCAAAAACAATTAGAAGATCTCTGGAAGTAAAGCAACAATCATGTAGACTTAAGAAAATAGCCTATCAGGGACATCTCATCAGACGGTGAGATGTCCCTTTCTTTTATCATAAGCACTGTTTTTCACAACTAGCTAGAGGTACCTGAGTTCCATTTACTGTCTATAATCTATAGTATGAAGGAGACCATTATTTTTTCTCTTATTTGCTTTATTAACCGCTTTATTTTTTCTAACTGATAAGCTATAATTGGTAATGAAAAAGGGATTGCGCAAACAATCCCTTCATCAGTAATTCGTGCCGTTAAAAAGACGGTAGCTTTTTTATAGTATTGACCATCTAAAAACTTGGCTAAAAGTGGTTTAGATGGTTATTTTTTTGGTCTTTTTTGTCAATTAGCAACAGCACAAATGTCGCAAATGCGAGCATGAGTTGCAGTGCTTCATATACTGACAACTTTATTCCTTTCCAGGGACAAAGCTCTTAACCATAAGCATCACCCCTTATCTAAGAGATTAGCTACCATCTTTTACACTCCACGAATTACTGGTTTTATTGTAGCAAACTTAGCGAAAACTTACTATCAATATTAGCTTTAACTTAAAATAAAATAGTTATTTTTCAGCTGATAGTTAGTTGATTTGTGTATCGTATGCCTCATTTTTTTTTAAACTATTTAATCTATTTTCTTAATGGTTTTAAAAACTTTTTTTCAATCAACCGCTTTACTTTTTTCCAATTGATAAGCTATAATGGAAAATGAAAAAGGGATTGCGCAAACAACCCCTTCATCAGTAATTCGTGCCGTTAAAAAGACGGTAGCTTTGTTTAAGTAATTAACCATCTAAAAACTTGGCTAAAAGTGATTTAGATGGTTATTTTTTTGGTCTTTTTTGTCAATTAACAACAACACAAATGTCGCAAATGCGAGCATGAGTTGCAGTGCTTCATATACTGACAACTTTATTCCTTTCCAGGGACAAAGCTCTTAACCATAAGCATCACCCCTTATCTAAGAGATTAGCTACCATCTTTTACACTCCACGAATTACTGGTTTTATTGTAGCAAACTTAGCGAAAACTTGCTATCCTCATTAACTTTATTTTTAAATAATAATGTTATTTTTTACCTGTCATGTATTTGATTCGTGTGCCTTCATTTTTTTTAATCAACCGCTTTACTTTTTTCCAATTGATAAGCTATAATGGATAGTGAAAAAGGGATTGCTCTAACAACCCCTTCATCAGTAACTCGTGCCGTTAAAAAGACGGTAGCTTTATTTTTTGGGTATATATACCATCTAAAAACTCTGCTAAAAGTGGTTTAGATGGTTATTTTTTTTGGTCTTTTTTGTCAATTAACAACAACACAAATGTCGCAAATGCGAGCATGAGTTGTATTGCTTCATATACTGACAACTTTATTCCTTTCTAGGGACAAAGCTTTTAACCATAAGCATCACCCCTTGTTCAAGAGATTAGCTACCATCTTTTACACTCCACGAATTACTGGCTTTATTATAGCAAATTTAGGAAGTACTTACTATCGACAAAAGATTTAACTTAATATAAATCAGTTATTTTATATTCTTAAAAAGAACCACTCGAAGAATATTCTTTTTCTTCTGAATGGTTCTTTTTTGGGGCATTTCTTCTACAATGACTACAATTTTTTATCGAGTGATTCCCATTGAGAATATCGCAATACATCCATATCCTGTATGGCTTGCGATGGTAGGGCCAAGTGGATATAACTTAACTTCTTTCATCTTAATATTCTCTTCAAGTAATTGTTTTGTTTTTTCAGCACTTTCTAAATCGCCAGCATAAGCAATATAAACAGTTTGTTCTAATGGAGCGACAATGGTTTTAACAGTTTCTTCAACAATTTTTTGTATCGATTTATTTCGTCCTCGTACTTTGCTGATATTCGTCAAACGTCCTTCCTGATCGACTGTGATAATTGGCTTCACGTTTAGAATACTACCTAGTGTAGCACTAGTTTTAGAGATACGCCCCCCACGTTCAAGGTGTTTGAGATCATCAACGGTTACCCAAGAATGTACTTTTAAGTAATTGTTTTCTAACCATTCTAAGTTCTCTTCTAATGTTTTCCCCTCGTTTTTCAATCGAACAGCTTCCAATACTAATAACCCTTCCCCAACGCTTGCGGCTTTTGTATCAAAGACCTTTACTTGTGGATCTGGATATTCTTCTTTTAATAATTCTACTGCTTGTAACGCACTACTATAGGATCCACTTAAAGCACTGGAAAAAGCAACATAAAGGATAGGAATATTTTGTTCAACATAAGGACGGAAAAATTCTAAGTATTGACCCACATTGATTTGTGAGGTCGTTGGGGTAGCCCCATTTCTTAATTGTTCCATATAATGATCATAATTAAACGTTTTTCCCAGATCATCTACTAATTCTTCTTCATCTAACTGGATCTTCATTGATAAATAATCAACCTTGGCTGCTTGTAGCACTTGATAAGGCAGATCACAACATGAATCGGTTACGATTTGATACACACCCTTCAACTCCTTCAACTTTTCATTTTACCCTTAACTCCTATTATAGCAAATCTCTTGCATGGAAAATAACGTTAACTATGTTTGTAAAAAGGAAAACCATTGTCTTCGTAAAATTTAAATGGATGATTAAAAAGAAGAATAACGCTCACCTCTAAACCAACTTTGATTACTTATTGAAAAAAAACGCCAAAATCTACAAAAATGTTAAAAACAAATTTCGCAGTTTCGACGTTTTCTTTCTTTACCGCATGAGCATTCTTACCTATACTTCTGCTATTTCGTTCATTCTTAAGGAACAAGAATGTCCTGTCTCAACGAACTTAGCTGAATGGCTTAAATTTGTGCCCAGACGCTTTCTAAGATATTTGTTTGTGTTCTATCAGGTCCAACAGAAAATGTTGAAATACGCACACCTACGAGTTCAGAAATACGTCTGACATAGTTACGTGCATTTTCTGGTAATTCAGCAAGTGTTTTGCATGCTGTAATATCTTCAGACCAACCTGGAAGTTCTTCATAAACAGGTTTACAACGTTTCAATTCTTTCAAACTTGCTGGATAATGATAAATCAATTCTCCATCGAGCTCATAAGCTGTACAAATTTTTACTGTATCAAGTCCACTTAAGACATCAATTGAATTAAGGGATAGATTAGTAATTCCTGAAACACGTTTTGAGTGACGCATCACTACTGAATCAAACCATCCCACACGTCGTGGACGACCTGTAGTCGTTCCGTATTCGCGACCAACTTCACGAATTTGTTGTCCCGTTTCATCAAACAATTCAGTTGGGAATGGACCATCTCCTACACGAGAAGTATAAGCTTTACATACACCAACAACTTTATTGATTTTAGATGGACCTACGCCACTACCGATCGTTACGCCACCTGCGACTGGGTTTGAAGAAGTAACAAATGGATAGGTTCCTTGGTCGATATCCAGCATAACCCCTTGTGCGCCTTCAAATAATACTCGTTTTCCTGCATCTAGGGCATCATTTAAAATGACAGATGTATCAGTAACATACTGTTTGATTTGTTGACCATATTCATAATATTCTTCAAATATCGAGTCAAAATCAATTGGCTCAGAATCAAACATTTTTACAAATTGACGGTTTTTATCTTCTAAGTTTAAACGTAAGCGTTCTTCAAAAATTTCTTTGTCTAGTAAGTCAGCGATGCGGATCCCTACACGAGCTGCTTTGTCCATGTATGCTGGTCCGATCCCTTTGATTGTTGTACCGATTTTATTTTCACCTTTTGCATCTTCTTGTAATTGATCCAACTTGATGTGATAAGGCAAAATAACATGTGCTCGGTCAGAAATACGTAAGTTATCAGTAGTTACACCTTTTTCATGTAAATAAGCTAACTCTTTGACTAATGATTTAGGATTGACTACCACACCATTCCCGATCACACTGATTTTATCTTTATAAAAAATCCCCGAAGGAATCAAATGCAGTTTATAAGTAACACCGTTGAATTTGATCGTGTGTCCTGCATTATCGCCACCTTGGTACCGTGCGATCACTTCAGCATTTTCACTAAGAAAGTCAGTAATTTTTCCTTTCCCTTCGTCGCCCCATTGTGTACCTACCACTACTACAGATGACATTTGAACACCTCGTTTTATTTTATTTAATCCTGAATTATTGTAACAATAACTCATTACTTATTCAACTAAAATCGAATGATTCTTTTATTTATTTTATAAAAACGCTTGAAAAACGAACGATGATACATTTTAAATAGAAACTAGTGTAAACCAAACTATTCAGAGAAGAAAATTCCTTTAGTACAAAGCAAATAAGATAGTTTTTTAGGGTTTATTACTCGTTGCCACTGACAGAATCGTAATCTAAACATCTTTGCTTATTAGAAATAATGATTACTAGGGTAGACTGCTTCCTAATTTACTATACTATTATTTCCCAAATGTGATTCTGCTGCGTTTTCTTTTGATAAAGAACAGTTGGAATGATCGATAGCTAAAAAAGCACCTCCAAATTAACGAGATAATTTGGAGGTGCTTTTTTATAGTCAATTTATAATCAATATTCTTCTCTCGGGGATAACGACGAAAATTTGTTGTATTCTTTGATAAACAGTAATTCTACTGTACCACGGGCACCACTACGGTTTTTTTCGATGATGACTTCAATGACATTGTCGTTTTTTGGTTCGTTATCCTCATTGTCTTCGCCACCTTCTCTTTCATAGTAATCATCTCGATATAAGAAGGCTACGATATCAGCATCTTGCTCAATGGAACCCGATTCACGGATATCACTTAATACAGGACGTTTATCTTGACGTTGTTCTACTCCACGGGAAAGCTGAGACAACGCAATAACGGGTACTTTTAATTCTTTGGCTAGCTTTTTTAATTGACGTGAAATATCAGATACTTCTTGTTGACGATTTTCTCTCCCGTTTCCTTCAATCAATTGCAAGTAGTCAATCAAGATCAATCCAAGATTTCCTTTTTCCTGCGCTAATTTTCTGCATTTGGCACGAATCTCAGAAATTTTTATTCCTGGAGTATCATCAATAAAGATATTTGCCCGTGACAAACTACCCATTGCAACGATCAAATTGGACCACTCTTCTTCAGAAAGTTGACCGGTACGCAAATGGCTTGCTTCGATCGACCCTTCCGCACAAAGCATCCGATTAACAAGTGACTCAGCCCCCATTTCCAAACTAAAAATAGCAACTGAACGATCGGTTTTTGTCCCGACATTTTGAGCTATATTTAATGCGAAAGCTGTTTTCCCTACCGCAGGCCGAGCTGCTAGGATGATCAATTCCTCAGGTTGAAAACCTGCTGTCATTTTATCAAGTCCTTTGTATCCAGTCGGTAATCCTGTGATTTCTTCATTATTTTGGGCCAGCTGGTCAATATTTTCAATGGTTGAGTTCAAGACTTCTGCAATAGATAGAAAGCCACTGCGGTTTCTTTTTTCGGATACTTCTAAAATACTGCGCTCGGCATCATCCAGAATCGATTGGACTTCTTCCCCTTGTTCAAACCCTTTTGTCACGATCCCAGTAGCTGTTTGGATCAGTGTGCGAAGCAATGATTTTTCTTCAACGATTTTCGCATAGTAGACGATATTTGCTGCAGTAGGTACTGCTAACGCTAAATCTGAAAGGTAGCTTAACCCACCAGCATCTTCTAATAAGTTCGCTTGCTCCAACCGATCTTTTACAGTCACTACATCTATTGCTTCATTACGGTCATTTAATTCGATCATTGTTTCAAAAATGATTTGATGTCCCCGACGATAAAAGTCTTTCGGTTCTATGTACTCCATGGCATCAATGATCGTTTCAGCATCTAAAAAAACCGATCCTAAAACCGCTTGTTCAGCTTCAATATTTTGCGGTGGAATTCGATCCTGCCACACTTCATTCATACATATCGCTCCTTGTCTTCAATTGCTTTATTTTACAAGAAAATCGTAAAAAAGTCACTTTAAAAAAGTGAGTGTAATGGTTGCTTATCTTTCGAAATCAATAAAAGAGACAGTCAATACCAAGAATAAGTACAAAAAATACATATGTAGATTCATCAAAATCTTAAACTAGCAAAAACTTTGAGAACGAAGATCCCTTGATAAAATGAAACAACTATAAAAAGTATATCAGTCAAGTGATCCTTTATGCTAGTACCAAACTAGCTATATGTTCAATAGGTGTTGTCATAATCGAAAAAAAAAAAGGAAACTTTTTTCCTGTTTTTTCATTTTTGACAAAAAATAGATCGCTTATGATTATTTAATACTATATACTATTGATTGTGCTAGAATCCATCAAAGAAATCGTTTTCTATCCCGCGCAAAAAATTTTAGGCGGAAATGTGTTACGAAAAAAATGAAACTCGTTGCTATTTTATTGTCTTGTCTGTCTTTATTTGGATCCGTAGTACCAGGAGTAACACAAATCGTTGATGCAGCTGAGAAAACCGCTAGTGTACCAGCTGAAAACCATTTTTAACTAGATCAAGTCAAGATTGTCGAATCCAATGAATTATACAAAACTTTTGTGCAAGAAGTGAATCGTCCAGAGATCAAACAACAGTTACTGAATCAGCCAGACTCAGCAGAAACAAAAGCTTTGATCCAGTCTCTTATCTTAAAATATGATGGCGCTGAAGTCCACTATGCTTATGGTGACAATACGTTCGCACGAGGACTTTACGATACTACCGGGTGGTCAGAAAATTTGTTAATGGTGGTATCAACGATTATGCCACTAGTAAGACAGGATTAGCTAATTTAAGAGACTATTTAGGTTTTTGTTCTGTTGGTTTAGCAGTAAATGGTGCGGGTTATGGTGCTGTAATTGGTGGTGTGATTGGAGCTGTAGTTGGGACAATTATTGGTGCTGCAGTATTAGCCAAACGTTGCGATCAAGGTCAAAGTGATGTAAAAACAATGATTAGTAAAAATAGATCAAATGGAGGAGTGCGGATGACTTTAACAGCAGAATTTCCGATTTGCAGTTTAACGTCACAAACGCAGTGTAGTATATGAGACTGGGAACCTTATTAATTTATTCAACAATCCTTGTGATGATATTACTATTTTTGAAATATCGCAAGAAAAAATAATCTAAGCTTAAAGAGTCTAGGACATGAACAAAAAAATCTGGTTAATGTCCCACTTTTTTGATCTAGGGTATTAAAAAGCACATAATCTTGTAAGAATAAAGTAGCTAAAATCAATTGAAAAGAAAGTATGCTTTCCATACCATCCTATCAAATATCTTTACCATTAAATGAAAAAAATCAGCCGGATTTTGACATGATTCATCAAAATCCGGCTGATTTCTTTTTGAAGAGAACTCTCAGTCTCTGCGATCATTTCTCAACAAGTCCTATTACAAAACCTCAAGAGACTGCTAACAGAAATGATTGGTGAGGTAGCTATTCTGCTACCACATGCACTTTGATCGTTGCAGTCACTTCATGATGCAATTTGACTGGCACGTTCGTGTAACCTAACGTACGGATTGGATTATTCAATTCGATTTTTCGTTTATCTAGTTTTACTTTGTATTGCTTGTTCAATCCTTCAGCAATTTGTTTTGAAGGGATTGAACCGAATAAACGTCCATCTTCACCAGCTTTGGCTTTCAGTTCGACAACCGTTTCTTCTTTTTCTAAAAATCCTTTTAGTTCTTTTGCTTCTTCTAAAATTTCAGCTTCTTGTTTTTCTTGTGCCTTTTTTTGTCCAGCTAATTGGCTAATACTACTTTTATTTGCTTCTTTTGCCAAATTATTTTTTAATAGGAAATTTTGTGCGTAACCATTCGGTACTTCTTTAACGTCACCTTTTTTTCCTTTACCTTTTACATCTTGTAAGAAAATGACTTTCATATCCATTACTCCTTATCATATAATTGATTCCTATTTTCTTTGATTGCAGCAAGTAAACGCTGTTTGGTTTCTTCTACTGTGACACCTTCCAATTGGGTCGCTGCATTGGTGAAATGACCGCCGCCGCCAAGAGACTCCATGATCACTTGAACATTGATCGTGCCCGAACTACGAGCACTGATCCCGACTAGCCCGTCCGTTCGTTTCGTGATGACAAAAGCCCCATTGATATTGATCATTGATAAGAGGGTGTCTGCCGTTTTCGCAGCGATCACACTATTATATTCCTTTTCATCTGTCCCAGCTGCTACGACAATATCTGAAGTTACATATTCGCTCTGTGCAATCAAATGGCTGATTTCCAAATAGGTTGCTAAATCTGAACTCAATAAATATTGTACTAGGGAAGCATCCGCACTACAAGACCTTAAATAACTTGCTACATCAAAAGTTCGTGCTGTTGTGCGTACATTAAAACTGTTCGTATCAACAGTCATGCCTGCCAATAACAACGTCGCTTCAAAACGATCTAAGCGATTCGTGCGATTGCTTTGATACTGAATTAGTTCTGTTACTAACTCTGAAGCAGAAGAAGCAGAAGATTCGATATACGTCAACAGCGGCTTACTTGGGAACTCCTCCCCACGTCGATGATGATCAATAATAACGATCTTATCAAATTGCTCATATAGGCTCTGAGAGATCGATAGCGAGGGTTTGTGGTAATCTACCATAACTAGCAGGTCTTCTTCTTTTTTAAGCTCCATCGCTTTTTTGGGCGAAATCAGCTGTGCTTCTAGTTCAGGGTGTTTATGAATTTCCTCTAAACATCGTTCTACGTCTGGAATAATCTCGTTTTCATCAAGTACGATATACGCTTTTTTTTGATTGAAACGAGCTAAGCAACTTACCCCAAATGCTGAACCAATAGCATCCATATCGGGGAATTTATGCCCCATGATAAATACATCGCCAGTTTCAGTAAAAATCTTACGAAGTGCAGTACTCATCGCTCGTGAACGTACACGGGTTCGTTTGACTGACTTAGCTGATTTTCCTCCATAGTAAACAGGTTTTGCTCCCTCACGTAGTTCTTTCACGACAACTTGGTCGCCACCTCGAACTAGAGCAATGTCCAAATTATTTTGGGCTTCTCCCCCAATTTCATCTAACGAATCTTGACCGTAAGCAATCCCCATACTTAGAGTAATTGGCAAATTTTGTCGCTCTGCTTCTGCACGTAAACGATCCAACAGATCAAATTTTTTGTCCATCATTTTTTTCAAATCAATCATTTGTGCGACAAAGAAAAAGCGTTCTGCAGTGATCCGCTTAAAAAAGACATGGTATTCGTTCATCCAATCAGACACCATTGTAGTCACAAACGAATTGAGATAAGAGATTTCTTTGTCATCTAACTTATCGATAGCATCTGCATAATTATCAATTGATAAGATACCAATCACTGGCTGACTGTTGGTTTGATGGAGCTTCAACAATTGATTTTGGGTGATATCGTTGAAATAAACGACCCCCTTTACTGTATCCATTTCAAATTGAAAGGTTCGATCTGCTAAATATACTTGTTTTTTCTTTTTCTCTTTTGCCGAAAAAAAAGCATCTAATAGTTCTTCTTCTGTTAAGCTGCTTTGATCTTTGATTTTTAAGGCGAGTGGGTTCAACCATTCAATTTTTTGGCTTGTTGGTTGGTACGCAATCACTCCTACTGGCATCACTTCGGAGACATAAGCAAGATTGTTCTCAGCCACCGTTGAGGCTTGTTGGATTTTTTCACGATTTTTTATCATTAGCCATCGTTTTAATTTCAACCAATAACGTAAGCCAAAAAGGTTCATCAAAAGCACAACCAAAGCGCTAACAAAACGAAATGGCATAAATAATACAACCAGTACTTCAAGCAATAAAAATAAAAAAATGAAGAGAGGTCTAGGGGTTAAGTTTTCTTTTTCTTTTTCCATCTTCTTCCTCCCATAGTTGATTAGTTTAATTTTACCATAACTTCCCGTATTCAAGCGACTAAACAAATGCTTGATTATTTAACTGAAAATACTTTTCACTGTATTAAAAAAAATGGTAGAATAACTTGTTTTCAACCTTGAAATGACAGTTATCATCTAACCTCAAACCGAAATAAAGCAAATTATTACTACTTTGAATGTTCAAATGAGCAATTTATAAAAGGCAAAGGAGCATTATATGAATAAAATGAACAAATTAAGCTTCCATCATATCGGTAAACCAATCGATCTGGAAGAAATCAAAGATCATCCAGAAACAAAGTATAGTCCTTTATTCGATATGTACTCACTGGATGTGAAAAATTCTTTATCTATGCCAATCGAACTCCATGCCTTTGGTCCCGATTGTCGTCTTGATCCAATCATTCAAAAAGAAGCTCATGTTGCTTTTACAGTCGATAACATTGAGCTAGCATTGAAAGGACAAGAAATCATCATGCCTCTTTATCAACCTTTCGCTGGCTACCGTTGTGCAATGATCTTAGTCAATCAGCAACCAATCGAGTTGATTGAGAGCAGCTTGTCGGAAAGTCAGATTTGGGGAGATGGAATTTTTAAAGATAGTATTCTTTATCCCCAATCCTAAACGAAAATCGTGGATGCTTTTCTCTATGATTCTTCTAAGTATAGATGACACTCTTTTTTTTGATAATAAAACATCTAAACATTTATTCTCAAAAAGTAAAAAACGAGGGAACGGTAGTAAAACCATTTCCTCGTTTCATTATTTCAATTAATCTTCACTTACGAAAGGTAGTAAGCCCATGATACGTGCGCGTTTGATAGCAACAGTAATTTTACGTTGGTTTTTAGCGCCTGTACCTGTTACACGACGTGGCAAGATTTTTCCACGTTCTGAGATAAATCTTTTTAGTAATTCAATATCTTTATAATCGATATATTCAATATGGTTAGCAGCAATATAGTCTACTTTACGACGTTTACGTCCGCCTCTTCTTTGTTGTGCCATTCTATTTCCCTCCTATCAAATTCGTTTAGAATGGTAAATCATCGTCTGAAATGTCGATCGTTGAACTTGAACCAAATGGATCAGAATTGTCACGATCAAAATCAGGCATACCGTTGGATGATTGAGATGTTTGATTATAGTTATTACTTCCGCCAAAATCATTTGTCGATTGACCAGAGCTTTGGTAACCGCCAGTTTGTTGACGATTTTCAGATGCAGCACGACTTTCCAATAATTGGAAGTTTTCAGCAACTACTTCTGTTACGTATACACGTTGTCCTTGCTGATTATCATAAGAACGAGTTTGGATACGTCCAGTAACTCCTAAAAGAGTCCCCTTACGAGCATAGTTTGCTAATGTCTCTGCTGATTTACGCCAAATCACACAATTAATAAAGTCAGCCTCACGATTGCCGTTTTGGCTAGTAAAATTACGATTAACAGCTAAAGTAAACGTTGCTACTGCAGTGCCACTTGATGTATATCGTAAATCCGGATCTTTAGTTAGACGTCCAACTAGTACAACATTATTAATCAAAAGATTCATCTCCTCTCATCGTTGTTCTATTGTTCCACATGAAACAATAAATTATGCTTCTTCTTTCACGATCATGTGACGAATGATATCGTCGTTGATTTTAGCAAGACGGTCAAATTCATTGACAGCAGTTGCTGATGATGGAGAAGACACTTTAACGATGTGATAGATACCTTCACGGTAACCGTTCATTTCATACGCTAAACGGCGTTTTTCCCAATCTTTAGATTCGATAACTTCAGCTCCGTTATCTTTCAAGATTGCATCGAAACGTTCGATTAAAGCAGTTTTTGCTTCTTCATCAATGTTTGGACGAATAATGTACATGATTTCATATTTCGTATTTTCCATTGATTTTCACCTCCCTATGGACTTTCGGCTCTTAGATTCCCAAGAGCAAGGAGAGTTTTCTAATAAATTAGACTACTCACAATCTTTAATTATACACGTATAGAGTGAAAAAAGCAATAAGCTGAAGGGAAAATAGTGTAGAAAGAAGTTTTTAATAAGATGCTTTACTAAATGACTGCCGAAAGTTCTCTTTTTGAATCTCTTGAAAAACACGATCTCCTACAATAACAAAGTATAAAAACTACAAGAGCTATTCGTAGGTGGATTCTTTTTTATGTTGCAAAAGAATCCATGAACATAAAACAATAATAAGCCACAACCTCCGACAATCATTGTGTATCGGAGGTTGTGGCTTATTTTTACAAGCTTCCCATCGCTGAGACAAGCCCTGTTTTTTGACTATTCTTCTGTTTTATCTATTGTGGTATCTTCCACGGTCTCTGTTGGTGTCTCAGTTTCTTCTGTGCTTTCTGGCTCGACGGCCGCCATTGTCACAACCTTCGTATCAGCTTCCATTTTGATCAAACGTACGCCAAGTGTAGCACGTCCAGTTTGAGAAACAGTTGAGACATTGAAACGAATAATAACGCCTTTATCTGTGATCAGCATGATATCTTCTGTTCCAACAATCGTGGCTAGTCCAGCTAATGGACCATTTTTTTCAGTGATATTGGCTGTTTTGATCCCTTTACCGCCGCGACCTTTCACTGGATACTCTTTCACTTTCGTTCGTTTACCATAGCCTTTTTCAGTAATGATCAAGACTTCATGATTTTCATTCATCAAGGCAGCACCAATCACATAATCGTCTTCTCTTAAACGAATACCTCGAACTCCTGACGCTGTCCGTCCCATGTCCCGAACAGCTCCTTCCGCAAACGTTACCGAATAACCATCATGTGTACCAATGATAATGTTTGATTGACCATCTGTTAACAACACGTTGACTAATTCATCGTCTTCTTTTAAGCCAATCGCAATCAATCCATTACTGCGGATATTCGCAAAAGCAGTTACGGTGGTCCGTTTCACCGTTCCTTGACGAGTAGTGAAGAAGAGGTAATGTCCTTCTTGAGCTTCACCGGTGACTGCGATAATTGCTTGAATTTTTTCACTTGAATCGATCCCTAACAAGTTAATGATTGGAATTCCTTTCGCAGTTCGACCATATTCTGGAATTTCATATCCTTTGGCACGATAGACTTTCCCGTTATTGGTAAAGAATAGCAAGGTGTCATGTGTCGAACAAGAGACAAGGTTTTTGACGAAGTCATCGTTATGCACGCCCATTCCTTGTACACCGCGTCCACCACGACGTTGTGCTCTAAATTCATTGTTCGCTAAACGTTTGATATACCCATTGTTCGTGAGTGTAATAACGATTTCTTCTTCTTCGATCAAGTCTTCATCTTCAAGACTTAAAACTTCACCCACTAGTAATTCTGTACGACGTTTGTCACCAAAACGTTGGTTTAATTCTGCTAGCTCTGTTTTGATGATTTCGGTCACACGTTCTGGACGAGCAAGAATATCCGTTAAATCTTCGATCAATCGTAATAATTCTTGGTATTCATTTTCGATTTTCTCACGTTCTAAACCAGTTAGACGACGTAAACGCATATCTAAGATCGCTTGCGCTTGTCGATCAGATAATTCAAAACGATCAATCATCGTTGTTTTTGCTTCATCGTCAGATTTAGACCCACGGATAATTGCAATGATTTCATCAATATGGTCCAATGCGATCCGTAAACCTTCTAAAATGTGAGCTCGTGCTTCTGCCTTTTCTTTTTCAAAAATCGTTCGGCGAGTGATCACTTCACGCTGATGCTCTACATAGTTTTCAAGTATTTGTTTAAGACTCAGTACTTTAGGAACGCCTTTTTCAATGGCCAGCATATTGAAACCAAATGAATTTTGTAATGAAGTCAACTTATACAGGTTATTTAAAATAACCGAAGCACTTGCATCACGGCGGATATCGATAACGATCCGCATTCCTTCACGAGAAGACTCATCACGCAAATCCGTAATTCCTTCAATCCGTTTATCACGGTGTAATTCAGAGATTCGTTCGATCAATTTTGCTTTATTGACCATATAAGGAAGTTCCGTTACGATAATTCGTTCTTTGCCATTAGGCATCTCCGTGATTTCTACTTTTGCTCGAACAGTTATTGACCCTTTCCCCGTTTCGTAAGCACGGCGAATACCTGATTTACCCATTACGAGACCACCGGTTGGAAAATCGGGACCAGGTAAAACTTCCATCAATTCATTGGTTGTTACTTCTGGATTTTCCATCAATAGATCGATCGCTGCTACTACCTCAGATAAATTATGAGGGGGGATATTCGTCGCCATACCAACTGCGATCCCTGTTGTTCCGTTAACTAGCAGATTAGGAAAGCGTGCTGGAAGTACGACTGGTTCCCTTTCTGTATCGTCATAGTTACTTTGGAAATCTACAGTATTTTTATTGATATCCCGTAGCATCTCCGTGGCAATTTTACTCATACGTGCTTCGGTGTACCGCATCGCAGCTGCTCCATCACCATCGACAGAACCAAAGTTACCATGTCCATCCACTAGCATGTACCGATAACTAAATGGTTGTGCCATCCGTACCATGGATTCATAAATAGCACTGTCTCCATGGGGGTGATACTTACCCATAACATCCCCAACGATTCTGGCAGATTTTTTATGGGCTTTATCTGGGGTCACACCCAATTCGTTCATCCCGTATAAAATACGGCGATGAACAGGTTTTAACCCATCTCGAACATCCGGTAGTGCACGAGCAACAATAACACTCATCGCATAATCGATGAAGGAGTCTTTCATTTCGCTAGTTAGATTGACATCATGGATGTTCTCTCTGATTTCTTCACTCATCTTTTTTCCTCCTTCATGACTAAATATCTAAGTTTTTCACATAATGGGCATTTTCTTCAATGAATGCACGACGAGGTTCCACTCGATCACCCATTAACATTTCAAAAATTTGATCAGCTGCGATAGCATCATCCACACTAACACGAGCCATCATACGATTGCTAGGGTCCATCGTTGTTTCCCATAGTTGATGGTCATCCATTTCACCTAACCCTTTGTATCGTTGAACACTTGGTTTTGGTGTAGCTGGTAGAGAAGCAACTACTTGTTTCAAATCTTCTTCAGCGTTTTTACCGGGTTGTACATACGTGATTTTTTTCCCTTGTTTTACCCCGTATAGCGGCGGTTGTGCAATATAAACATATCCCGCTTCAACAATTGGGCGCATATAACGATAAAACAAGGTTAAGAGCAATGTTCGAATATGGGCACCATCGACATCGGCATCCGTCATAATCACTAATTTGTGGTAACGAGCTTTGGAAACATCGAAGTCTTCACCGAATCCTGTTCCCATAGCGGTAAATAAAGAGCGGATTTCTTCATTGGCTAGAATTTTATCCATACTTGCTTTTTCAACATTTAAGATTTTCCCACGAATCGGTAAAATTGCTTGAAATTCACGATTTCGCCCTTGTTTTGCTGAACCGCCGGCAGAATCTCCTTCGACGATGAACAATTCGCATTTTTCTGGATCATTACTTGAGCAATCCGCCAGTTTACCAGGCAAATTACTGATTTCTAATGCGCCTTTTCTTCTGGTTACTTCACGGGCACGTTTCGCTGCTAGACGTGCTTTAGAAGCCAACAATCCTTTTTCAATGATTTGTCGTCCAACACTTGGATTTTCTAACAAGAATTTCATGAAATGCTCGCTAAACAGACGATCTGTTACTGTCCGAACTTCAGAATTACCTAATTTTGTTTTGGTTTGCCCTTCAAATTGTGGATCTGGGTGTTTGATCGAAATTACTGCGGTCAGTCCTTCCCGCACATCTTCACCAGTTAAGTTATCATCATTTTCTTTCATCAATTTTTGTTTACGTGCATAGTCATTGATCACACGTGTCAACGCTGTCTTGAAGCCAGATTCATGCGTACCACCTTCATAAGTATGGATATTATTTGCAAAACTCATGATGTTGGAGTGGTAACCATCGGTATATTGCATGGAAACTTCTACCGTGATGTCTTGTTGTTCTCCTTCTAAATAAACTGGCTCTGGAAAAATGACCGTTTTATTTGCATTCAAATATTCCACATAGCTCTTGATCCCACCGTCATAATGGTACTCTTTTACTACTGGAGATTCTTCTCTCTTATCTTCAATCGAGATCTTCATTCCCCGGTTCAAGAATGCTAATTCGCGGATACGGGTCGCTAGCTTATTAAAATCAAAAACTGTTGTTTCCGTAAAGATTTCTGGATCTGGTATAAAATGAACAGTTGTCCCGTTTCGATCGGTTTGTTCAATAATCTTCAGATCATCGACAACAGCACCACGACGATATTCCTGATAGTACACATTTCCATCTTTGTAGACTTTTACATCAAGCTGAGTGGAGAGCGCATTTACAACCGAAGAACCTACCCCGTGAAGACCACCAGATACTTTATAACCGCCTCCGCCGAATTTCCCACCAGCATGGAGTACCGTAAACACCGTTTCTACCGCTGGACGACCAGTTTTGGCTTGGATATCAACGGGGATACCTCGGCCATCATCGATGACAGTAATACTGTTATCTTTTTCAATTATTACTTGGATTTTCGTCGCAAATCCTGCTAGGACTTCATCGATAGAGTTATCAACGATTTCCCATACTAAGTGATGTAATCCTTCCGAACTTGTGGAGCCGATATACATACCAGGACGTTTTCGAACGGCTTCAAGTCCTTCAAGAACTTGGATCTGACTGGCATCATATTCTTTTGCACGTTCTACTAAACTTTTTTCATCTGTCATTTAGCCTTCTTCTCCTTTTATTTCCCCTTGCTGAACATAAAAAATCTCTGGTTCAACAGTCATTTTGTTTTTTACATGATCAAGTGTCGTTGTTGTTAAGAAAGTCTGTACCTTTCCTTCAATCGTTTCTAGTAAATGTAGTTGGCGATTATCATCTAGCTCACTCATTACATCATCAAGTAAAAGAATTGGATACTCCCCAGTTTCTTCTTTGATCAAATCAATTTCAGCCAACTTGACACTTAAAGCAGTGGTCCGCTGCTGTCCTTGAGAACCATACGTTTGCACGTTTTTTTGATTGACGAAAAAAGAAAGATCATCACGATGTGGTCCAATTGTCGTTGTTCCGCGAAACATATCTTTCTTTTTGTTTTGATTCAACAATTCTAAAAATTGTGTTTGGATCTCTTCTTGTGTTTGTGTACTTAAAGAAGAAAACGAGGTGACATATTCAATCTCTAATTGCTCTTTTTGATGGGTGATTTGTTGGTGCAATGTATTTGCCCAAAATTCCAGTCGTCGAACAAACTGTGCACGTGCTTTCAATACTTTACTTCCAAATTCAGCTAACTGTTCAGATAAAATATCTAAATAAAGTAAATCTGTTTGTTTTTTTTCATTCAGTTGTTTCAAATATTGATTTCTTTGTTTTAGAATACCTTGATATTGAACCAAATCGTAAAGATAGATCGGATTGATCTGTCCTAACTCCATATCAAGAAATTTTCGCCTGATCTGCGGACTACCCTTTACTAATGAAAGGTCTTCAGGTGCAAATAAAATGACATTTAATTGACCAACATAGCTACTTAATTTTTTTTGTTCGATATGATTGATCTTTGTTTTGCGTCCCTTTTTTGAAAGAAGGATCTCCAAAGGAATCTTAGAGGTTCCTTTTGTCACTTCGCCCTGGATCAGTGCTTGCTCGCCTTGCCATCCGATCAATTCTTGCTCACTGCTGGTACGGTGACTTCTCGTCATAGCCAAAACATAAATACTTTCCAAAAGATTCGTCTTACCTTGGGCATTTTCTCCTAAAAAAATGACAAGGTTTTTAGTAAACGTAATCTTTAATTCCTGATAGTTTCGATAATTTTTTAGATACAGCTTATTCAGCCTCATTATCGTTTATTCCTTTTTTTACCATAAAAAAAGTTCCCACTTCTGGAACTTCAACCATCATGCCGGGATAAAGTTTTCGTCCACGACGATTCTCTGGTTCGCCGTCTACCAAGACAGTGTTTTCAGCTAAATACCATTTTGCTTGTCCACCACTGCTAATTACTGTGACTTCTTTTAGCATTTGACCCAACGTCATAAATTCTGTTTTTAGAATGACTTGTTGTTTCAATGTTCATCCCTCATTTTCATTAATAAATGTATACTCTATTATACCTTTTTTTAGGCAATAAAACAAATTTATCCATATATTTTTCCATATAAGACGATTTAAGCGAAAAAAGGTGTTTTAAACAAAAATAAACAAAAAGCCTTAAAAGTGATTTTATGGCTTTTTGTCTATTTTTTGTTTTTTTCATTACTTTTTCAAAATGATATACAGATTAGTTCGTACGTACTGGTGTGATTAACTGGATAAATTGAACACCATCTTCTGTTGGTTCTAATGTAAACGGACGAATAGAAGAAATAAATTTCACTTTGATACTCATATCACCAAATGCACGTAACGCAGCTTTCATGTAATCAGGGTTAAAGGAAATATCCAAAGGATCCCCACTACTTGCCACATAATTCAGACTTTCTTCTACTTTTCCGATTTCAGGTGAGTTTCCATATAGAATCACCGCATCTGATTGGATGGATAAACGAACGATATTATTACGTCCTTCATGAGAAAGTAATGAGGCACGTTCAATCGCTGCAAGGAAACTTGGAACAGAAAATTCTACTTCTGTGTTGAAGCTTGAAGGAATCAACCGATTCGTATCGGGGTAGTTTCCTTCCAACAGACGGGAATAAAAATACATGTTTTCTGTTTTAAAGAGTACTTGGTTTTCCATTATACTGATCTCAACGATTTCTTCTTCATTTGTCAATGAACGAGATAATTCAGTCAGACTTTTACCAGGAATCACGATATCAAAATGATCAGCTGCTTGTTCAACTGGAATCACTCGTTGGCTTAGACGGTGGGAATCAGTTGCGACAGCCAAAAGAGAATTTCCTTCTAAAATAAAATGGACCCCTGTTAGAATTGGACGACTTTCATGTTGTGAGACAGCGAATACTGTTTCATTGATCAATTTCGTTAAGACATGTACCGGTAATTTCATTTGATTATGGCTTTCAACGACAGGTAAATGAGGGTAATTGTCTGCATCTAACCCATTTACTAAGAAGTTGGCTTTTCCTGAAGTAATGGCTACTTGTTTATTCTCTAAGACTTCAAGAGTAAAGGTGTCTTCTGGTAAGCGACGGATAATTTCACTAAAGAAACGAGCTTGTAACACAATTGCTCCAGTTGATTCAATTTGCATTTGGGCTTTTTCATTTTCAACAGATAAAAAAGTTTCAATAGAAATATCTGCATTACTCCCAGTTAGCGTTAATCCTTCTTGAGTCAAAGTAATTTTGACTCCAGTCAAGATTGGAATAGTGGTTTTACTTGAAATAGCACGTTGAACAGTTTGCAATTCTTGCATAAAACTTGCTCGATTTAAAGTTACTTTCATGTTGTGTCTCCTTTAAGCGTTTATTTATTATTAGTTAATATATAAATAATAAAAGTATTAGGTACTGTTGATTCTGTGGAAAACTAAAAAAATGCAAGAAATAAAAGAAAAAACAGCTGTGGAAAATCTGTGTATAACTTTTAGGCTTTTTTTGACTTTATCCACAAAGCGTTTTTTCGTTTTTCAAAGTTAATTTAATAAGAAATTTTTGATTTCGGATACTTCATTTTGCATGCTGACACTTGATTCCATTAATTGCTGGATTTTTTCGTGAGCATGAATCACTGTTGTATGGTCTTTCCCACCAAATTCAGCACCAATTTTTGGTAAAGAACTATCCGTTAGCTCTCTTGCTAAGTACATAGCGATTTGTCTCGGTACAACGATTGATTTGACACGTTTTTTTCCTTTTAGGTCTTTTAACTGAATATGATAATATTTCGCGACTTCTTCTTGGATCTGTAAGATAGATAATTGCGGATGACCTTTACCAGATTTTAGTGTTTTCAGTGCATCTGCAGCTAAACTAGTTGAGATATCTTCACTATTCATCGCAGCAAATGCTTGAACGCGAACGAGTGCTCCTTCTAATTCACGGATGTTTGAATCAATTTGTCCGGCAATGTAACTCAAGGTATCATCGGGTATTTCCAAACGTTCGGCTGCTGCTTTTTTACGTAAAATCGCAGTTCTCGTTTCTAAATCGGGTGGTGTGATATCAACTGACAATCCCCACGCAAAACGTGAAACCAAACGTTCTTGTAATTTTGGAATCTCATTTGGTAAACGATCACTCGTCAATACAATTTGTTTTCCTTCATTGTAGAGTGCATTGAAAGTATGGAAAAATTCTTCCTGTGTTGCTTCTTTTTCAGCAAAGAATTGAATATCATCGACCAACAAAAGATCGACGTTTCGGTATTCTTGGCGAAATTCCTCTGCAGTTTTGTTTTGGATCGAGTTAATAAAGTCATTGGCAAATGTTTCACTACTAACGTATTTGACCTTTGCATCAGGCTCGCTTAACAACATTTGATGTCCGATAGCATGCATCAAATGGGTTTTACCGAGGCCGACACCACCATAAAAGAACAAAGGATTATAAATGGAACCAGGGTCTTCTGCAACGACTAAAGCTGCCGCATGAGCCATTTGGTTTCCTTTACCGATAACGAAGGTATCAAATGTATATTTCGGGTTCAACATCGCCTTCTTTATTGGATTTGCAACAGGTATTTTAGGACTTTTAATTTCTTCGACGACTTCTTGCTCCACCTCTTCACCAGTTACAAACCTTGGAATGATCTCTTTTCCAGTTAGCATGTAACCAACTTCAACAATTTTGGTTGTTAGATTCTTTTCCCAATATTCTTTATGAATTTTACTTGGTACTTCGACGACTAATTGACTCTGATCCAATGAACGTGGATGAGCGGTTTCGATCCAAGTATTATAGCTCGCAGGTGAGAGATCCTTTTGATAAGTTGTTTTTAATTCGTTCCATAAAGCATCGAGGGATACCATATAAGGCTTCCTCCTTCATTAAAAAGTGAATAACTAGTACTAATTTATCATTTTTTCATATAGTTTTCCACAGAAAGAGCAGAAAAAATTTTTTATTTGAGATTATCCACAAAATTAAGAGAGAAAAAAACAAAAAAAATCACAACGAGGAAAAATACTTATCCACATCACTAATCAACAGGTGGATAAGTGTGTTTTAAAGACAGAAACCCCAGGTAGGTTGTGGATAAAAAATCTTTGTTTATCAAGGAGTTAAGCATTCAATTCACAGATAAATGACTGTTTGTGGATTACTTTTTTTACAGGTGTTTATTCTGTGTAAAAAACCCTAAAAAATAATTGTGGATAAATCTTGTGTATAACTTTTTCCACAAACGAATCACACGAAAAAAAACTAAACTGTGGAAAAATAGAATGCATAAATCCAGAAGTTTCCTTTCATTTTATATTGACAAATTACCTTGATTGTCGTTATACTATCAAAGTATGTCTGTGTTTTAACAGTAGATAAGAAATTTTGGAGGTGGAATACATGAAAAGAACATACCAACCAAATAAACGTAAACGTCAAAAAGTTCACGGATTCCGTAAACGTATGAGTACTAAAAATGGCCGTCGTGTTTTAGCAAGCCGTCGCCGTAAAGGAAGAAAAGTTCTTTCAGCTTAAGCCACTGGGGTTTCAGTGGTTTTTTTTATGCCCTTTTTTAGGGAAAAGCTGAAAGAATAAAGAGAAATATGTTATGATTATGGACGTAAGTGAAAGATAGAAAAGGAAAGAAAACGAATGAGAAAAGCGTATCGAGTCAAAAAAGAACGAGAGTTTCAAAACGTATTCCATACAGGAACGTCATTTGCTAATCGTAAATTTGTCGTTTACCGCTTAGAAAAAAAAGACCAGCCACATTTTCGTGTCGGGCTTTCAGTAGGTAAAAAAGTGGGCAATGCAGTATGTCGCAATGAGGTAAAACGTAAGATTCGTGCGGCGGTCTATTCTGTAAAAGAACAGATCGATCCGGAATTGGATTTTATCGTGATTGCAAGACCAAGTGTCAAGGGACTAACTTACGATGAGATTCGTTCCAATCTAGTCCATGTCTTAAAACTTGCAAAAATAATCGATAGAGAGGAAAAGAGTAAGTGAAGAAATACAAACGTTTACTTTTGATGGCAGGCATTATCAGTCTAGTCGTTGTCTTATCCGGTTGTGGAACTGGAGAAGTAAGTGCACAAAGCACAGGAATTTGGGATCGCTACATCGTTTATTATTTTGCAGAAGCGATCAAGGCATTGTCATTTGGAAATGCAGGGATTGGGATTATTTTATTCACTTTGATCATTCGTGTGATCTTGATGCCGTTGATGCATTTTCAAACAAAGAGTATGCGAAAAACCCAAGAACTTCAACCAAAATTAAAAGCACTACAACAAGAATATAGTTCAAAAGATCCTGAGACACAAAGTAAGTTACGTGAAGCGCAACAACGTTTATATGCGGAAAATAATGTGAACCCATATGCTGGTTGTTTACCGTTGTTAGTACAGATGCCGATTTTGATGGCGTTATGGCAATCGATTTCACGTGTGCCTGAATTAAAACAAGGAAACTTTTTATGGTTAAATCTAGGAACAGCAGATCCAACCTTTATTTTACCGATCCTTGCTGCGGTATTTACTTTTGCAAGTACGTATCTAAGTAGCATGAGTCAAATTGAATCAAATGCATCAATGAAGATCATGAATTTTGTGATGCCTGTGATGATCTTAGTTATGGGGGTCAACTTAGCAAGTGGTCTTTCATTATATTGGGTAATATCTAATGCTTTCCAAGTCGTTCAAACATTACTAATCAATAATCCATTTAAGATTAGAAAAGAGCGAGAAGAAGAAGCTCAACGTATTCGTGAAAAAGAACGTGCGTTGAAAAAAGCCATGAGTCCGAAGAAAAAACGTAAAAAATAAGGGAGGGAATGCTAATGCCGATTTATGAAGCTGCGACAATTGATGAAGCAATCCAACTTGGTTTAAACGATTTAGGATTGGATAAAGAGAAAGTTGAAATTGAGATACTAGATGAAGGTAAGAAAGGATTTCTGGGGATCGGGCGTAAGAATGCTCGTCTTAAGATTGAACCTTCAATTAGTGAAACTGTTTCAGAAGCAATTGAAGAAACGATTGAAGAAACGGTAGAAGAAGTTTTAGAAGAACCTTTAGAAAAAACGATAGAAGAAACTGAAACCATTGAAGTCTTCACAGAAGACCAACCAGAAGAAGTAGAAACCAGTGAATTAGGCGATGAAGCAGCTTTAACGGAATTAGCAGTCTATCTCACGGATATTACCAAGCAATTAGATGCGCCAGCTTTAGTAAAAATGACCCGCGAAGCAAATACCGTCGTTTTTCAATTAGATACACAAAAACAAGGGATTTTAATTGGCAAACACGGCAAAACATTAAATGCGTTGCAGTATTTAGCCCAAGTTTTCATTCACCGTATTGCTAAAAATAAACTATCTGTAGTAGTAAACGTTGGTAATTATCGTGAAAAAAGACAAGAAATCATTCAACGCTTAGCAGATCGTACTGCCGAAAAAGCAATTAAATCCGGTCAACCAGTCTTCTTAGAACCAATGCCGGCATTTGAGAGAAAACAAATCCATGCGGCATTAAGCAAGAATGAATATGTGAAAACTCATTCTGAAGGAGACGAGCCTTATCGTTATCTAGTAGTAGAACCTGTAAAAAAACGATTATAAACACTAAAAGAGTTTCCTTCATTAACAAATGCTTGTTAATGAAATAATGCTTGATAAATAAGAGAAGTTTAAATCAATGAAGTAGCGAAAAAGTAAACTGATTACTTTTTCGCTACTTTATTTTTGTTGTGTTTTGCAAGAAATCTTTTTTTCTCTGTTTTCTAAAAAAAAGTTTCTTTCTCCAAAATAATCTATGTTACTGTGAATACGACTGGGGGAAAGGAAGGGAAAAATGGAAGAGAAAAAAAGAAAAAAATGATAAAAGATATCGAAAAAGCTCGTGAAAAATATGTAAAAAATGAACAAAAATATATTGCAGAAATGTCGCATGTCTTTAATCAAAAATGGAATTGGACTTCCAATATGCTGGATAATGAGGCTGGAGTAAAATATGATAACCTTATAGAGTATATGTATTTGTATAAAAAGGTAGTTGAAAAAAATCCTGAACAGTTTACAGAAAATGGTAGAGAACGAAAGAACTTAATAAACTCTTTAAACGGTAGTATAGGATGTAGTTACGATAACAAATATTTTAAGCCATGCATGAAAGACTTGGTAAATAATGATCCGGATAGTTTTTTAGTTATACCAATCATGTATAACCGAAGAACAGGCGATGTTCATAGTGTCAGCCTGCTTATTCAAAAAGAAGACAATAAAATTAAAGTGCGCGTTTGTAATAAAGGAGGTCAACTTGTACCTAATGAAGCGCCAAATGTTGATGGAAAAATTTCTCTTGAGCATTTAAATAAAATAGCGTCGTTTTATCAATGGGAAAACTGGAATGATTTTTCCGATAAAGAGAAATTAGACCTTTGGAAAGGCGTTAGTAAGGAGGATAAAGCAGAATGTGTAGAGAGTTTCGCAGCAGTAGAAAAATTGTGGGTAGATCTGGATACCAAACAATTAAAATCAATCTATGTATATGAGTTTGAAGAATCAAAAGAAAACATAGAAGCCATTTCAAAAGCTGTTCGTATAGGAAGATATGCTCCTACATGGCGAGATTTTTTAAGTTTGTCCCGAAAAGAAGGTGTGAGCTTTGGAAGCTTTTTTCAAGATAAATATATGTTGTTTTTTCATAAGACAACAGAATTTCCGTTAAAAGAGCTTCATCATCATGCATCAGAATGTAAGTTTGAAAATTATGTTGCAAGGTCACAAATGACAGGGGCATGTATCGTAAAAAATATAGGATTAGCATTCAAATATACACTAGGTTATAAAACTAAGGCAATTATTAAAGACAAAGAGTATGATCAATGTAAACAAATTGAGGGTATGGATGAAATGCTGCTAAAAGTTGCTAAAGATGAGGTCAAGAACCAGAGTTATAGTGATTTACTTGATCAGAATTACGCGTTTTTTCTTAAAAATAAAAAAGAATTGGCGCAAGAGACGCCAAGCATGAAAATAGTAAAAAAAGAATTGTTAATAGATGTTGTAAATGAAGCTGGAGAAAAAGTTGGAGACGTGCTTACAAACCAGTTTCTTATAAATCAGAAAGATGTTAAAAACGAGTTACATAATAGAAAAACGGGTGAAGAATACCTGAGAAAAGTTGCTGCTGTAAATAAAAAAGTTTCAAAAAAGAAAAAAGCAGAAAGACTAAACTCTGGATTGGAAAGATAGAGGTAAACCCTCCTGAATAGGGATAAAATAAATGTCGTTTTATCCTATAGTTGAAAATTCATTCAATCATACATAGAAGATCAGTTATATTGAGAAAAACAAAATTTAATGGTTGATATGCGTGGTTCTTTTTAGGAATCACATTGACAAACTTTTTTAAACAAAGTATATTTTATTAGAAATCATTCTTATCGGAGTATACGATGCTTAAGTAGTCTTACTTTGATAGAAAAAGCACATGGAGGTTAGCCTTCGTGTGTTTTTTTGTAGAACTGAGATGAGATAGCGATTTGTTTTGAATGGCTATTTTTTATGTTGAATAGTCGTGAAAAGGATCGCGACGATACAAAGGATGAAATAAAAAGAATGTACAATATCCTCAAATCAGAATGAATGTATAAATGAAAAAAATTTTTACGATATTGTAAAAAAGCAGAAGTTGTCAGAGTTCTCTATTTTCAATACTTGTGTCTTGTAACTAAATATGATAACCTATGTTCAGAATTTAATCATGGACAAGCAGTCAAAGTGCGAAGTTCACCATTTATTGTAAAGGGTGAAGTGGGCACTTTTTTTGTGCGTAAAATTAAAAAGGGAGTGAAAAAATGGCTGAAATTACTTTAGAATTTGATACGATTGCTGCAATTTCTACCCCACCAGGAGAAGGAGCGATCAGTATTGTTCGACTTAGTGGAGACCAAGCGGTAGCTTTAGCAGATAAAGTCTATCGTTGTGGCAAGAAAAGCTTATTGGAAGTACCTAGTCATACGATTCATTATGGGCATATTACTGATCCAAAGAATGAACAGATCATTGATGAAGTGATGGTTTCTGTTATGTTAGCACCTAAAACATTTACTCGTGAAGATGTCGTTGAAATCAATTGTCATGGTGGGATCGTAGTCGTAAATCAAATTTTACAACTGCTATTACGAGAAGGAGCAAGACTAGCTGAACCTGGAGAATTTACAAAAAGAGCTTTCTTAAATGGTCGTGTGGATCTTTCTCAAGCAGAAGCCGTGATGGATTTAATTCGGGCAAAAACGGACAAAGCAATGGGATTAGCTTTAAATCAATTAGATGGCAATCTTTCTTCGTTGATTCGTTCATTAAGACAAGAAATTTTAGAAACATTAGCACAAGTGGAGGTCAATATCGATTATCCTGAATACGATGATGTGGAAGAATTGACTACACGATTATTGCTTGAAAAAGCGACGATGATCCAACAAAGGATCCAAGCTTTACTTGCTACATCGAAACAAGGAAAAGTCTTGCGTGAAGGATTAAGTACAGCTATCATCGGTCGTCCAAATGTCGGAAAATCAAGCTTGTTGAATCACTTATTGCGAGAAGAAAAAGCAATTGTAACAGATATTGCGGGAACGACACGAGATGTCATCGAAGAATACGTGAACGTTCGTGGTGTACCATTGAAATTAATTGATACAGCAGGAATCCGTGAAACAGAAGATCTCGTTGAACAGATCGGAGTAGAAAGAAGTCGAAAAGCATTATCTGAATCGGATTTGATTTTATTGGTCTTGAATCAAAGTGAGCCACTGACCAGAGAAGACGAGCAGCTTTTAGAAGCCACTAACGGTTTGAAACGGATTGTACTTTTAAATAAAACAGATTTGCCGCAAAAGTTAGAAAAAGAAGAACTTGATCAGTGGTTAGAAGATGAACCGGTGTTTGCCGTTTCTGTGGCTAAAAATGATGGTTTAGATCAATTAGAAACAGCTATCGCTGATTTATTCTTTGGTGGGCAAACCGGTGAAAGAGATGCTACGTATGTATCAAATACCAGACATATTGCTCTACTTGAAAAAGCATCAATTTCATTAGCAGAAGTAGTTGCTGGGATTGAAGCAGGGATGCCTGTAGATCTTGTTCAAATCGATATGACACGCTGTTGGGACTACTTAGGGGAAGTCGTTGGAGACAGTGTACAAGATGAATTAATCACTCAATTATTCAGTCAATTCTGTTTAGGAAAATAAAAGGAGGAAATGTACTTGAATCATTATCAAGCAGATACTTATGACGTCATCGTTGTAGGGGCAGGACATGCTGGTTCAGAAGCAGCGTTGGCTGCAGCCAGAATGGGCTCCAAAACGTTATTACTAACTATCAACCTAGACATGGTAGCGTTCATGCCATGTAACCCTTCAGTCGGAGGACCAGCAAAAGGTGTCGTAGTGAGAGAAATCGATGCTCTTGGTGGCGAAATGGGTAAAAATATCGATAAAACGTACATTCAAATGAGAATGTTAAACACAGGAAAAGGGCCTGCTGTGCGTGCTTTAAGAGCGCAAGCAGACAAGCATGCTTATTCCGCAGAAATGAAGCATACGATAGAAAAAGAACCTAATTTGACGTTGCGTCAAGGAATCGTCGAAGAATTAATCGTCGAAGAGGGCGTTTGTCGAGGTGTGGTGACGTCAACTGGTGCTTGCTACCAAGCAAAAGCTGTTGTTATTACTGCTGGTACAGCTTTACGAGGCGAGATCATCATTGGAGAATTGAAGTATTCATCTGGACCAAATAATTCACAGCCTTCTGTTGGATTAGCTAATAATCTAAAAGAATTAGGTTTTGCGATTGATCGTTTCAAAACAGGAACACCTCCTCGGGTTAAATCAAGTACGATTGATTATTCAGTGACTGAAGAGCAACCTGGCGATAAAGAACCAAATCATTTTAGTTTTAGCACGCCAGATAGTGCGTACAACTTAGAACAAGAATCTTGCTGGTTGACTTATACCGGTGAAACGACTCATAAAATCATACGTGATAACTTGCATCGTGCACCGATGTTTACTGGAATCGTTGAAGGTGTGGGCGCTCGCTATTGTCCATCGATTGAAGATAAGATCGTACGTTTTGCAGATAAACCAAGACATCAATTGTTTTTAGAACCAGAAGGCTTGCATACGGAAGAAGTATACGTTCAAGGATTATCGACTTCATTACCAGAAGATGTCCAAGTGGATATGCTACACTCTATCGCAGGACTGGAAAAAGTTGAAATGATGCGTACGGGATATGCGATCGAATATGATGTTGTCGAACCCCATCAATTACGTCCAACGCTCGAAACGAAAGTCATCGAAAACCTTTATACTGCAGGTCAAACGAATGGGACTAGTGGTTATGAAGAAGCAGCGGGCCAAGGGCTGATTGCTGGAATCAATGCAGCGCTCAAAGTCCAAGGAAAAGAGCCTTTGATCATCAAACGCAGTGACGGTTATATTGGTGTTATGATTGATGACCTAGTGACTAAAGGAACCAATGAACCTTATCGCTTGCTCACTTCACGTGCTGAATATCGTTTATTATTGCGTCATGACAATGCAGATCTACGTTTGACGGAGATGGGACACCAAGTAGGTTTAGTCAAAGAAGACCAATACCAAGCTTATCTGAAAAAGAAAGCTGCTGTTGAAGCAGAAATTAAACGTTTGATGACTGTCCGGATCAAACCGACAGAAGAAGTCCAAGCATTTTTGGCAACTATCAATGCTGCGCCATTAAAAGACGGGGTTTTAGCGAGTGACTTTTTGAAGCGACCTGAAATTAGCTACAGCGATTTAATGTTGTTTATTCCGGAAGATGAAGCATTGACAGCGAAAGAAATTGAACAAGTTGAAATTCAGATTAAGTACGAAGGATACATTAAAAAAGCACTTGAAAAAGTAGAAAAATTAAAACGAATGGAAGCCAAAAAAATACCAGAAAATATCGACTACGCAGCAATTAATGGATTGGCTACAGAAGCAAAACAAAAACTACAAAAAATCCAACCAGAAACCATCGCTCAAGCTAGCCGTATCAGTGGTGTAAACCCCGCTGATCTAAGTATTTTGATGGTCTACATCGAACAAGGGAAGATTGCGAAAGTGGAAAACCTCTGATTTACGGTTTTCCAGAAGTAGCTACATTGGAAAATTAGCCGAAGATTTCAAAAAATAGGAGGAACTATTTTTGGATTCTCCGGCTTATTTCTCAGAGCTAGATACTCCTGTTGGAATCTCTAGAAGATAGTTTTTTTTCGTCTTTTTAGCAACGATACCAGTAAAGAGAAATCTTAGCACCATCAATGGATAGGAAGTATTTTGCTTTTTGTCCATTTTTTGATGGTGTAAATCTCCTTTTTCCAGGGCACAATTCAATTGGGTAGGTTGAGCTAGAATTGATGGGAAATTACCTCGTAAGTCTCGAGTCTCCTCCTATTTATAGACTGAGCCAAAAATTTGAGAAGTATCAAGTAGGTAACAATCAACAGCAAAAACTAGTGTTTGTGTTTTCTGTCAATTTCTGGAAATTCTTTCTTCTTTCTTGATGCTAAACACTTTTGTCTCAACCCCCACTTAATTTTTTATGAAAAATTAAGAAATTGTTGTTATACTAAATGATGTTGATAGAAACGAGAGCGAAACATTGGAGCCTCAACATCTAAATAAAGATAGAAGAAAGGAGCGATTGGTTGTTCAAAACTTATTTTCGTTTTAATAAGATTCAAGATAACCCATTTCGTATCATGAACCTGATGCTATTGATTTTTATCGTACTATGGTTAGGATACATAAACCAGAATTTCTTGATTTCAAGTTTTTCTTCATTAGGGATCTTTACTTTTTTCTATTATCAAAATATACCCATGAAACATTTAATTAAGCGCATGTTTTTCATTGGTTGTGGACTTTTATTTGCCTTTGTATTAGGAATGTTATCAACCTATGTTTTATGGTTGGAACCTTTTGCTGTAGCTGTAGTGGCTTTTGCCAGCCGGTTTATTTTGCGGTTGTTCCATATTTCAAAACCAGGTGGCTTATTTTTTGCGATGCTTTCGGCGATGGGAACAAGTATGCAGTTACCGATTGATCATTTGCCAATGGTTTCTCTTTATTTTTTCATGGGGGTCATGTTTTCATTGATTGCTGCAGTTATCACCAAGTTACTTGATTCACGTCCAGAACAAGCCATTGAACAAATCTCTTTAAAAGAGAGATTCCAAGAAGAACCGTTAGTAATCATTGATTCTGTTTTCTACAGTGTTGCTTTATTTCTTTCCGTCTATATTAGTCACGGATTGCAGTTACACAATCCTTACTGGTTAACTCTTTCTTGTGCTTCTATTCTTTTAGCTGAGAATTTGGATGCAATGAAACATCGGCAAGTACAATATTTGATTGGTTCCATGGGGGGCTTATGTGTGTCGGCTGTTTTATCCTTTGTACCATTTACTCAGTTACAAACGATTTTTCTGATCACTTTTCTTTACGGTATCTCACAATTTTTGGTTGCTAGAAATTATGCGGTTGCCAACATTTTTCTTAATCCGATGGCACTGATGTTATCGACACTAATTCGTGGGGCCTACTTGATATCCTTGATCGAATATCGCTTTTTGGGAATCGTTATCGGAAGTTTTATTGGTTTAGGTGCTGCATGGGTCATGACCGTTGGGTTACAGCACTATCTCAATGTTGTGCGGAGAAAATTAGAGACAAAATAATAAATAAAAGTATATACAAAAAAAAGCCAGTTCGTTTTTGAAGTGAGGATCAAAGACGAGCTGATTTTTTTAACCCATACATTTGATATGTGTTCATTTTTTGTTTAAATTTGAATAAAAAATCAACTGGCGCTAAAAATTAGAGATAACCTAGTTAAGGCATTTATTTTTTTTAATTACTTACATATAGAAGGATGTGTACTTCCTAGTGCTTCCTTTTTAATTTTTTAAAACCTCCTATAAATTTACCGGTAGAAAGATTGCAACTCGGTTCATTTTGCGTTAAAGTAAAAAGAGATTTCGTGAAACAATTGCTGTTTCACAATGAAAGGATTAATTATGACACCAGAAGAATTTCGTCAAGCATTGGCAGATAAAGACATCCATTTATCTGATCAACAAATGAGTCAATTTGAACGTTACTATCAGTGGTTAGTTGAGTGGAACGAAAAAATGAATTTAACAGCCATCACGGAAAAAAATGACGTTTATTTGAAGCATTTCTATGATTCATTAACGTTAGCTTTTGAGGTGGACTTTTCTCAGCCTCTTTCACTTTGTGACGTAGGTTCAGGCGCAGGTTTTCCGAGTATTCCACTGAAAATTGCGTTTCCTAACTTACAGATCACGATCGTTGATTCACTGAATAAACGAATCAACTTCTTAACGGAATTAACAAAAGAACTTGGTATCACAGCGGCACTTCACCACGATCGTGCCGAGACATTTGGTCAAAATCCTCAATTCCGAGCTTCATTTGACTTAGTGACTGCTCGCGCTGTAGCAAGATTGAATGTTTTAGCAGAACTATGTTTGCCTCTAGTGAAGCAAGAAGGATACTTTTATGCGCTGAAAGCTGCAAAAAGCGAAGAAGAACTAATAGAAGCCAAGCATGCGATCGCAATCTTAGGGGGAAAGTTTATCAAAGAAGATGCGATAGAATTACCGAAAATATCTGACAAGCGACATATTTTGGTAATCCAAAAGAAGAAAGTCACCCCGAAAAAATACCCAAGAAAACCTGGTATGCCAAATAAGCAACCAATCAAGTAGGAGGAGAAGAGATGGCACAAATAATATCTGTTGCAAACCAAAAAGGTGGCGTAGGTAAAACGACGACCACTGTTAACTTAGGTGCTTGCTTAGCTAGTCTTGGTAAAAGAGTCTTGTTAGTGGATATGGATGCACAAGGCAATGCCACAAGTGGTGTCGGTATTCGAAAACCAGATGTTACTCAAGATATTTATGATGTCTTAGTCAATGAGCTACCGATTGCCGAAGCAACTCTTGTTACCGAACATGAAAATTTGAGTATTGTGCCTGCCACTCTTCAATTAGCAGGAGCAGAAATCGAATTAACTTCAATGATGGCCAGAGAGTCTCGCTTGAAAGGTTCTTTAGCCGAAGTGAACGATCAATATGATTATATTCTGATTGATTGCCCACCTTCATTAGGTCATTTGACTATTAATTCATTTACAGCTAGCGATTCTATTCTGATCCCAGTGCAATGTGAATATTATGCATTAGAAGGATTGAGTCAATTACTCAATACAGTTCGTTTAGTTCAAAAGCATTTCAATCCAGAATTGGAGATTGAAGGCGTCTTACTTACAATGTATGATGCACGTACGAACTTAGGAAATGAAGTCGTGGAAGAAGTCCGAAAGTATTTCCGTGAGAAGGTCTATGAAACGATTATTCCAAGAAATATTCGTCTTTCAGAAGCACCAAGTCATGGAATGCCGATCATTGATTATGATCCACGTTCTAGAGGAGCTGAAGTTTACCAAGCATTGGCAAAGGAAGTGGTTAACCGTGAAGAAAAGTAAAGGATTAGGACGAGGGATCGATGCGTTATTTCAAGATTTAGAGAATTTAGAAACTGTGGATGTTGAAGATGAAACAGTTGTACAATTACCACTAAACGAATTACGCCCTAACCCTTATCAACCACGTAAAACATTTGAAGAAGTCTCGCTTCAAGAATTGGCAAACTCCATTGAGCAATCAGGCGTGTTTCAACCGATTATCGTCCGTCGTTCGGCAGTAAAAGGATATGAAATCATTGCTGGTGAACGTCGTTTCCGAGCTTCTAAGTTAGCAGAAAAAGCGACCATCCCTGCAATTGTTCGTGACTTTGATGAAGAAGCAATGATGCAAGTCGCTGTTTTGGAAAACTTGCAACGTGAAGACTTGAACCCATTAGAAGAAGCTGAAGCCTATGATATGCTGATGAAAAATCTTAAACTTACGCAAGCAGAAGTAGCGAAACGCTTAGGTAAAAGTCGTCCATATATCGCAAACTATCTCCGACTGTTAACGTTACCTGATTTAGTGAAGGAAATGGTCCAAGATCAACGATTATCGATGGGACAAGCTCGTACCTTATTAGGTCTAAAAAACAAAAGTTTGATTCTAAAATTAGCGAATCGAGCAGTTATGGAGAATCTAACGGTTCGTCAGTTGGAACAAATTGTTTCGCAATTAAATCAAAACGATGGGAAAGAAAAAAAGAAAATCCCTCGACTAGCAAAAGAAAAGCCTTATTATATACGTGAAAGTGAAGACCGCTTGATGGATAAGTTTGGTACAAGTGTTGCTATCCAAGAAAAAGACGGTAAAGGAAAGATTGAAATTGAGTACCTTTCGCAAAATGATTTGACAAGAATCCTTGATATCCTTAATATTCAATTCGATGAAGAATAAGTAATAGGAAAGAAGCGTTCAATTCAGACCAATCAACCTTAATTTTTACGATCACTATATGAATATCAAAAAAGACGTGGGAACCGTTCTTAAGAGAAATGACTAAAGGAGGGGACTTTTATGTACGACTTACATGATATTGTTGAAATGAAAAAACCTCATGCTTGTCAGACCAACCGTTGGGAAATCATCCGCATGGGAGCGGACATCAAAATCAAATGCGTCAATTGCGGGCACATCGTTATGATGACTCGTCGAGAATTTGAGAAAAAATTAAAAAAAGTACTTGAAAAAAATGCAGAGAAAGAGTGAATAAATCTATGGCATTAACTGCTGGAATTGTTGGATTACCCAATGTCGGTAAATCAACTTTATTTAACGCAATCACCAAAGCTGGAGCAGAAGCAGCGAACTATCCTTTTGCAACCATTGATCCGAATGTAGGAATGGTAGAAGTTCCCGATTGGCGTTTACAACGCTTAACTGAACTTGTTCATCCTAAAAAAACCGTGCCAACAACATTTGAATTTACGGATATTGCAGGAATCGTTAAAGGTGCAAGTAAAGGGGAAGGCTTGGGAAATCAATTTCTAAGTCATATCCGCCAAGTTGATGCGATTTGTCATGTGGTCCGTTGTTTCGATGATGACAACATCACACATGTTGAAGGACGAGTTGACCCATTAGCGGATATTGATACGATCAATCTAGAATTAGTATTGGCAGATCTGGAATCGATCACTAAACGCTATACTCGAGTAGCAAAAATCGCAAAAACGAAAGATAAAGATGCAGTTGCTGAATTAGCTGTTTTAGATAAAATCAAGCCAGTCCTGGAAGAAGGACGTTCAGCTCGCTCTATCGAATTTACGGACGAAGAACAAAAAATCGTTAAATCATTGTTTTTATTGACTACCAAACCAATCTTATATGTAGCAAACGTTGCAGAAGATGAAGTAGCAGATAGCGATACGAATCACTACGTTCAAGCTGTACGTAATTTTGCTGCCGAAGAAAATGCAGAAGTTATCGTAGTCAGCGCACGTGCAGAGGAAGAAATTGCTGAACTAGATGAAGAAGATAAAGCAGAATTCTTAGAAGCTTTAGGAATTGAAGAGTCTGGATTAGATCAATTAATTCGTGCAGCTTATGATTTGCTAGGATTAGCTACGTACTTTACAGCAGGAGAACAAGAAGTTCGGGCTTGGACATTTAAAAAAGGCATCAAAGCACCTCAAGCAGCTGGGATTATCCATTCAGACTTTGAGCGTGGATTTATCCGTGCGGAAACTGTTTCTTTTGAAGATCTAGATCATTATGGAAATATGCATGCTGCCAAAGAAGCTGGCCGTGTTCGTCTAGAAGGTAAAGACTATGTAGTCCAAGATGGCGACGTTATGTTATTCCGTTTTAATGTATAAAAGGGCTATCAAACGATACGTATAGTATGTTAGAATGTCTTTTGTGACAACCGTTAAAGTAGCGGCTAAGGAGGACTATTTAGATCATGGAATCAGAACAATTACGTGAAATTGTAAAAGAAAACAATCAATTAGAAGAAAAATTAACTAAAAGAAACCAACAATATATTTTTGACTTAAAAAAATCTTTAGAAGCAGCTAATCTATCCGAAGAGGAAAAGGTAAAAGCACTTCATGACATCCTTCCAACCTTAGTGTCTGAACAAAAAGGTGGAAAAACAGCCAGACAATTATTTGGAACTGTCTCTGAAAGAACTGAAGCAATTATCAACAAACCAGTTGAAGCAAAGGTAAATTCTAAACCACTATTGATGTGGCTAGACAATACATTCCTGTTATTAGGTTTGTTGAGTATCATGATTGCTATTACCGGATTGTTTTCACGTGGAACAACGCCAGCTTATGGAATCACAACTTTGGTCTTCGGATCAGCTGTTGGTGGTTGGGTATTTTACCTGATGTATAAATACATTTATCAATATGAGTATCCGGGAGCAGATCGTAGTAAAAAGCCAGGTATGGGTAAAACATTGTTGATCTTAACTGGAACTACATTGGTCTGGGTGGTTGCCTTTTCCGCTACCACACTTCTTCCTCCAGTACTGAATCCGTTGTTAGATCCAGTAGTTATCATCATTATTGGGGCTGCTGCACTAGCTTTGCGTTATTACATGAAGAAAAAATATGGAATCGTTGGAAGTTTATCTGTACCTAGAAGATAATTCGTTAAAGTACGATTCGATGTATATCAATGATGAGGGATCATTATTTGAAACAGTTGTTTGTTTTGAATAGTGGTCTCTTATTTTTTATGGAGAAATGGTTAAAACAGAAAGAACAAAAATTTGAGAAACTTGGTAAATTTAATCAGTAGCTTCTCTTAAAAGAGTTTCTCGTTATTAACCATATATGACTTGTGATGGAAACGCTTATAATAAGGATATTCTTAGAAACAGTCCGGATTATGGGAAGACGGTTGACTTAATAGAAAAAATCGATTATTTTAATAGATAAACTAAAAACTAGAGGAGTGGTACTAAAAATGTCCAACTGGGAAACAAAGTTCACGAAAAAAGGGTTTACTTTCGATGATGTCTTACTGATACCAGCAGAAAGTCACGTGTTACCAAACGAAGTGGATATGAGTGTACAATTAGCAAAAAATATTAAGTTGAATATCCCGATCATCAGTGCAAGTATGGACACTGTAACTGATAGTAAGATGGCTATTGCGATGGCTAGACAAGGTGGATTAGGTGTTATTCATAAAAATATGACAATTAGTCAACAAGCAGACGAAGTGCGCAAAGTCAAACGTTCTGAAAGTGGTGTGATCATTGATCCATTTTTCTTAACACCGCAACATCTTGTAGCAGATGCAGAAGAATTGATGAGCAAATATCGAATTAGCGGTGTACCGATCGTTGAGACTTTAGAAAACAGAAAACTTGTTGGTATTATTACGAACCGTGACATGCGCTTTGTAACTGATTATCATATGGAAATCAATGATGTGATGACCAAAGAAAACTTAGTAACAGCCCCAGTCGGTACTTCTCTAAAAGACGCAGAAAAAATATTGCAAAAACATAAAATTGAAAAATTACCTATCGTTGACAACGATGGTTGTTTAAGTGGATTGATCACAATCAAAGATATTGAAAAAGTGATTGAATTTCCCAACGCTGCCAAAGATGAACATGGACGTCTACTTGTAGCTGCTGCTGTTGGTGTAACAAGTGATACATTTGAGCGTGCAGGTGCCTTGTTGGAAGCAGGAGCAGATGCGATCGTTATTGATACAGCACATGGTCATAGTGCTGGAGTGATTCGTAAAATCCAAGAAATTCGTTCTACCTTTAAAGATGCTACTTTGATTGCCGGTAACGTAGCGACAGCGGAAGCAACAAAAGCATTATATGATGCTGGTGTGGATGTCGTAAAAGTCGGTATCGGACCAGGATCAATTTGTACAACACGTGTGGTTGCCGGTGTAGGTGTACCACAATTAACAGCGATTTATGATGCTGCTTCTGTCGCACGACAATATGGCAAAGCAATTATTGCTGATGGCGGAATCAAATATTCAGGTGATATCGTCAAAGCATTAGCTGCTGGAGGACATGCCGTCATGTTAGGTAGTATGTTGGCCGGTACAGATGAATCTCCAGGTGAATTTGAGATTTTCCAAGGACGACGTTTTAAAACTTATCGTGGTATGGGTTCATTGGGCGCAATGGAAAAAGGTTCAAAAGATCGTTATTTCCAAGGTAGCGTCAATGAAGCGAATAAATTAGTACCAGAAGGAATCGAAGGACGTGTGGCCTACAAAGGAAGCGTTGCGGATATTATCTTCCAAATGATCGGTGGATTAAAATCTGGTATGGGTTATGTTGGGGCAGGCAACTTGAAACAATTGCGTGACGAAGCACAATTCATCCAAATGAGTGGCAATGGGTTGAAAGAATCCCATCCACATGATGTCCAAATCACAAAAGAAGCACCTAACTATTCAGTAGAATCTTAATAAAAAAGAGATAAAAGTAGTGGGAAATCTAGCAGAATGCCAGATTTAAAGTAACAATGCTCGATTTATGAACATCAAAGTTAGTAGAATCTTACTAGCTTTGGTGTTTTTTTGTTGTCAGCGGATGCGATAGTTCTATCTAATTGATTGATTTAATTTCAAACCTGTATCTTTGATGTGGATCGTTTGATCAAACAAATATATGACAGATGAATTTGTCTTTTAACATTTTAGATTAGAAGTTTTAGGGAGTCTACCCGCATTTTTGTCTGGTTCGTTGTTTTTTGAAAAAAAGTCTAGGACGAATAGAATCTCTATCCGTCCTAGACTTTAGCGTCATCCTTTTTATGATTTAAAGTAATAGCAAGATTTCTCTCCATCAACATTATTTGACAAAGAGCCTAGTTTTTATTGTGTTATCAGTCCACTTTTTGATCTAGCTCTATTTATTTGATTACTTTTAAATTTCCCATGTAAGGAACTAATACTTCTGGAACAGTCACTGATCCATCTTCATTTTGGTAGTTTTCAAGGATCGCTGCGACAGTTCGGCCGACTGCAAGTCCTGAACCATTCAGTGTATGAGCATAGTGGATTTTTCCGTCTGCATCACGGTAACGGATCATTGCGCGTCGTGCTTGGAAATCTTCACAGTTTGAACATGAGCTGATTTCACGATATGTTTCTTGTGCAGGGATCCATACTTCTAAGTCATATGTTTTGGCAGCAGAGAAGCCCATATCTCCAGTAGATAATGCTACTACACGGTAAGGTAAATGTAATTTTTGTAGAATATCTTCAGCATCGGCTGTCATTTTTTCTAGCTCATCATAAGAATGTTCTGCATCAGAGAATTTGACCATTTCTACTTTATTAAATTGGTGTAAACGAATCAATCCTCGAGTATCACGGCCGGCACTCCCTGCTTCCGAACGAAATGCGGGACTAAGAGCAGTGAAATAAATCGGTAAATCTTGCCCATCTAAGATCTCATCGTTGTAATAGTTTGTTAATGGAACTTCCGCTGTTGGGATCAATGTCAAATCTGTATCTTCTAATTGGAAAACATCTTCTTTAAACTTAGGAAATTGCCCAGTTCCGAACATAGCCCGACTATTTACGATATAAGGAGTAATCATTTCTGTATAGTCATGTTCATAGATGTGTTGATCTAGCATAAAGTTATAAACGGCACGTTCTAAGCGAGCACCTAATCCTTTATAGTAAACAAAACGACTTCCAGAAACTTTTGCCCCTCTTTCAAAGTCTAAGATACCTAAGTTTTCAGCGATTTCCCAATGTGGTTTCGGTTCAAATGAAAAATTACGAGGCGTGTTCCAACGACGAACTTCCACGTTGTCCTCTTCGTCTTTTCCAACAGGTACAGAATCATCTGGTAAATTTGGTAAGGTAGTCGCAATTTGATGTAACTTTTCATCTACTTGCGCTACTTCTTCATCAAGAGCTTTAATGTTGCCCCCAACTTCTTTCATTTCATTGATTTTAGCTGTTGCATCTTCTTTGTTCCGTTTTAATTGCGCAATTTCTGCTGAAACATCATTACGATATTTTTTTAATTCTTCCGTTTTAACAAGTAATTTTCGACGACTTTCATCTAATTCCATAAATTCAGCTAAGGTTTCTTTTTTGACCCCACGAGTCATTAATTTTTCTTGAACATAATCAAAATTTTGACGCATCATTTTTACATCTAACATTGCAATTCCTCCTTAAATATAATAAAAAAAGACCAATCCATCCCTCAATTATCTTGGGACGAATCGGTCTAACATTCGCGGTACCACCCGAGTTCAACATATAAATATGCTGCTCTTGTTAACAGATAACGGCTGTTTTACCGACCTTTCTTATTTCGAAAGGTACACATCAAAGAACTGGAACTTCCAACTTATTTTTTGCTGATTTACACCATCCATCAGCTCTCTTGAAAAAAATAAAATGTACTGGGTTCTGTGCTATATAGATATGATATATAGAAATGATTGTAATAAGAATATCGGATATTTTAATTTTCGTCAATATGTTCCTGACTTTTGATTGGTAATTTTTCATTTCTTTTTATTGGGAGATGCATGATGAATGAAGTCCAGTGTTTATCAGATTTAGCATAAATATAACCACCATGTAAAGCAACGATACTTTGAGCAATGGCTAAACCTAAACCCGTCCCACCGGTTTCTTGTGAACGAGACTCTTCTACTCGGTAAAAACGGTCAAAAAGATTATCGATTGATTCTCGAGGAATCATAGCTCCATTGTTTTTTACTGTCGCAACGACTTCTGAGCCAACTTTTTCGACTTCAATGACAATTTTTGTAGCGCCTTTGCCGTATTTTAAAGCATTCGTCAGTAAATTATTAAAGACACGAACTAGTTTTTCAGTGTCCCCATCCATAGTTAATGATGGAACCTGTGATGATAAAAGGATTTGGATATGCTTTTTTGATGCTTCTAATTCAAAATCAGCAGCTAGTTGTTCAATTAGCTGGATCAGATCAAAAGCCGAAAAATTGACCGGAACAGCTGGTTGTCTGACTTTAGTATACTCAAAAAGATCATCCACTAGTAATTTCATTTGTTTTGCTTTGATATAAGCTGTATGGGTATACTTCAAAAGATCCTCTTTTGTTTGATACTGACCATCTTCGATTAATCCTAAGTAACCAATAATAGAGGTTAAAGGGGTACGGATATCGTGACTCACATTAGTAATCAATTCATCTTTTGATTTTTCAATTTTCCGTTCATCTTCGATCGCAGCTACTGTACTATCGACTAAACCATTAATGCTTGTTACTACACGACTAAGATCACCTGTTAATTCAAAAGGGATCCGATGGTCATAATTACCATTAGCGATATAGTGAAGCTCGCTAATAATATGACGTAGTTGCATTTGTCGGTAGCGACGGATTAACCGCCAGTATAATACGCCGATATCTAAAAGAAAGAAAAGGGGAATCAGAAAATTTCGGCCGTTCCAAAATAAATCACTATTCAATCGTTGAGCAAAAATATTTTTTGAATCCCAAATCGCATTAGTCAATGAAGGGGAACTACTAATTATTGAAGTAAGGACAACCAAAATCGCAACATTTAATAGTAGAAGGAGAATCACGGTGATAATACCTTCTGCTAATAACTCACTGATTTCCTTAGAAGTTAGATTGATTCGTCGCCGTTTTTCTGTTCCTCTTTTTTTATCTTGCATCAATTTTATAGCCCACTCCCCAAACGGTTTGAATGACTTTTTCTCCACCAGTTGCTTCTTCGATCTTATCTCTCAAATGACTAACATGGACCATAACAGTTTTTGCGGAAACAATACTTTCTTGTTTCCATACACGCTCAAAGATTTCATCTGCACTGAACACACGATTAGGATGACTTGCTAATAAGTATAGAATCCCAAATTCTAATGCTGTGAGCTGAATCTCTTTCCCATCAATTGTTTTTACTTCATGGGAATCTTTGTTAATAATCAAAGAGTTTACTTCTAATATATCCGGTTGATCCGGTGTGATTTGCATTTTTGTTCGACGAAGCAAAGATTTTACGCGTGCCATAACTTCTAAAGGATTAAATGGTTTTGTAACATAATCATCAGCACCAGCAACAAGCCCTTTAATTTTATCCATATCGGTTGTTTTTGCTGTCAACATGATAATCGGGATTTGCGATTCCTTTCGTAATTCTTTAACGACCTGCATGCCATCCATTTCAGGCATCATAATATCCAAAATCAATAACTCAATATCAGGTATCGTTCGAATCTTTGATAATGCTTCTTTCCCATCATAAGCCTTAACAGCTTCGTATCCTTCATTGTGAACATAAATACTTAGTAATTCAACAATTTCTTTATCATCATCAGCAATTAATATTTTCATAGATTGTTCCTCCAGAGTTAGAATGATACTATTTACTATTCATTCTAGCAAAAAAATGTCTAAATAGATAAAAGCAACACTTTGTTAAGGAAAATTTTAGAAGGTAAGAGCTAAGTGAAGTGGCTCATCAATAGAAAACTGAACAATCGCAATGCTGAGAAGGCTATCATTAATGAAAAACATGTTAAAAGCGAACGTTTCTCACTTATAGGATTAGAACGATCGATTACGCTAAAAATGTTGATAAAACAGCTTTTTTCTTATTGACTTTTATTTTTGCTGTTGGTATATTATTATTTGTTCGAAAGAGCAAAGATCGCTAGTGAAAATAGTTAAAATAAACTGTTGACAGAGGGATCACACCATGATAAGATAACTGAGTCGTAAAAAAACGACAGCTTACGAAGCTTGATTCTATCGAAAAAAACTTTTAAAAAAAGAGTTGACAAACAAACGTCGCTCTGATATGATATAAAAGTTGCTACGGCAATCTCAAATGATTAGCTTTTAATCAAGT
>ERZ1034949.136-NODE-136-length-49556-cov-55.917153_pt1 | contig 49556 bp, 33 predicted proteins | sample MGYA00520590_ERZ1034949 | MGnify/ENA primary metagenome ERZ1034949 (study PRJEB33766, sample SAMN09781752) | gut metagenome | biome: gut microbiome | host: Homo sapiens | place: Madagascar | study: EMG produced TPA metagenomics assembly of the PRJNA485056 data...
AAATCTGCATTTCGTCGAGAGCGTCAACCATATTCTTGTAAGAAGCGTTGTCGGTTGGCTTGATGACGATGGTCAGAGTAGGGATCTTACCATCCTTCAAGTTACCAGCCTTCAAATCGCTGAGCTTCTTCTGATAGATGCTATCAGGATACTGCTTAGGATTCTTCTGACGATCCATGTTCAACTCCTTAACAGCGAGCGAAATTCTCTCTACAGGACGTGTACCATTCTCTGTAGCGTGCTCTCTCAAGACCTTACGGATACCCTGGCTACCCCATGTTGTCTCCTTGATCCATGTAGGATCGTTGTAGTTAGGGATACCAGCACCATAATAAATCTTGTTATCAGCTGCTACGTAGAGTGTAATAGTCTCAGAAGCTTTCGCCTCGTTCTTCTGGTCATCTTGAGTATTCTCGTCATTACTTGGCATAGTCAGCTCCATAGTCTGAGGTTTGCTCAAAGATGTACACAGCATGAAGAACGTGATAAGAAGCATGAGCATATCCACCATAGGCGTAAAGTCTACGCGGACATTCATTTTCTTTTGTTTGCTTTCTTTCTTTGCCATTTATTCGTCCCCCTGTTGTTTTAACTGTGTAATCATATAGTAATGACTCTCATCCATGTCCTGGAGTTCGTTCATCACTCTCTTCACTGTCTTGTAAGGTGTAGAAGCATCTGCCTTGAGGGCAATCTTGATTTCTTCGTTAGCGTTACGAGCAGCGTCAACCCACTGCTGGAACTCGCTCATGCCACCCTTGATACTGTCGAGAGGAATACCCTTAGTCTGGAGATACTGTGGACGCTTTGCTGCGTTCATAGACAGATAAGTGCTCATGTCACTCATAGAAACACCGAATGTACCCTCGCTCTTGAATGTCTCAATCTGCTTAGGGGTCAAAGACACGCCGAAGTTGCTTGTCATTGTGCTCAGTGCTGCTCCCAACTGATCGGTATTATCAATACTCATAAATACTTGGCCCTCGCCGGTTGGTTTTCCGGCCTTGTCCTTTTCAGGACTTACCAAGATGGTCAAGACACCATTCTCTGGCACCTTAATCTCAGACACAGAACCTGGTGTGTTTACCTTCACTGGCTCATTCTTTACGAATGTAGAGGTGAGCATGAAGAAGGTAAGCAACAGGGTCATAACGTCTGACATAGGCGTCATATCGATCCAGATGTCACTCTTCTTAATTTTTACTTTACCCATAGCGATAAAATTTTAAAGGGTTAGCAAAAATTAAGCCTCTTCTGCGTGGTTAGCTTCGTATGTCTGAGCAATTGAGTAACCTACCTCGTCGAGTGCGTATGTCAACTTATCTACCTTGTTGGTGAATGTGTTGTAAGATACAACGGCACACCATGATGTCAAGATACCGAATGCGGTGTTGATCAACGCCTCAGAAATACCTACAGAAAGTGCTGCTGAGTCAGCGCCACCACCTTCACCCATGGCCTGGAATGACTTGATCATACCGGTTACAGTACCGAGAAGACCTGTCAAAGTACCAAGTGTTACGATTGTAGCGATGATAGGCAAGTTCATTGTCAAAGTTGGCATCTCCAACTGAGTTGCCTCCTCGTGAGCCTGCTGGATCTTAGCTACCTTCTGAGCCTTCTTCAAAGATGCGTTAGCACCAGACTCCATAGACTTGTAAGCGTTCAAAGAAGCCAATACTACGTTAGCAACTGTACCGCGCTGCTTGTTGCAGAGCTGCTCAGCCTTAGCGAAATCGTTAGCGTTCAATGCAGACTTGATGTTTGCTACGAACTTAGGAAGAGCACCTGTACCTGTAGCGGTCTTAAGAGCCAACCAACGCTCGATAGTCATAGCCAACACTGTGAGCAACAATGTGTGGATAACTGGTACGATTACACCACCCTTGTAAATTGTACCCCAAATGTCTGCTGGGTGATCCTGGATACCTGGATCCTGGAAGTGCATGTCGTTACCGAACCATGTGAAGAACAATGTGAATGCGATGATAGCACATACCACGATGATCCAGAATGCGCCTCTTACTCCCTGAAAGCCCTCAGACTTCTTAGCTGGGGCTGCTTGTTTTGTAGTTGCCATAATTTTTACTTTTTTAAATTATTAGTTAATAAATTATTAATATTTCTTATTTATTTCTCGCTTTATTTTAGTTGTTTTGTATGCCTAGTTTGTGTTGTCTTGAAGAAACACGCTTAGGTTATCCAAATTCCTTTGGCAAAGATAATAAATATTGAGAAACTATCGCCCTAATTAAGAAGTTTTAACGAGATATTGGCTCATTTTTTACCAATATCTCGCTTTTTTCTTACAAAGTTGACCTTTTTAGGACTGTTTTTCCCTATTTTTATTTCAATTTGCTCAAAGCTTCCTTGATGCGGCGGATTGCCTCTACGATGTTTTCATCGCTTGTGGCATAGCTCATGCGGAAGCAGTCTGGATCACCAAAGGCATCTCCACCTACTGTAGCTACGTGAGCCTCCTCCAGGAGGTACATTGCGAAATCAGTTGAGTTGTTGATGGTCTTCTCACCATTGCTCTTGCCGAAGTAGCTGTTGCACTTAGGGAAGAGATAGAAGGCGCCCTGTGGCATGTTGACCTCAAGTCCTGGAACCTCCTTGGCGAGCTTCACGATGAGGTTGCGGCGACGCTCGAAAGCTACGCGCATCTCCTCTACAGCACCCTGGTCGAGTGTGTAGGCTGCTTCTGCTGCCTTCTGGCTTACAGAGCAGGTACCGCTTGTATATTGACCTTGCAACTTGTTGCATCCCTTGATGATCCACTCTGGACCTGCGAGGAAACCGATTCTCCATCCTGTCATGGCGTATGCCTTGGATACACCATTGGCGATGATCACCTGCTCCTTCATGCCTGGCTCCTGTGCAATGCTGTGATGCTTGCCGATATAGTTGATGTGCTCGTAGATCTCGTCTGCCAACACGAATACCTCTGGGTGCTTCTTCAGAACCTCAGCCAATGCTGCCAGCTCCTCCTTGGAATATACACTTCCGGTAGGGTTGCTTGGTGAGCAGAGAATGAGCATCTTGGTCTTTTCGGTGATTGCGTTCTCAAGCTGCTCGGCTGTCATCTTGAAGTCCTGGTCGAAACCTGCGTTTACGATGACTGGAGTACCGCCTGCCAATTTCACCATCTGTGGGTAGCTTACCCAGTATGGTGCAGGGATGATTACCTCGTCGCCAGGGTTTACGAGTGCCAGTACAGCGTTGCACACGCACTGCTTGCCACCGGTGCCCACGATTACCTCGTTGACTGTGTAGTCAAGTCCGTTTTCTTTTTTCAATTTGGCAACAATAGCTTTTCGCAAGTCAGGATAACCAGGAACTGGTGAGTAACGTGAGAAGTTCTCATCAATAGCTTTCTTCGCAGCCTCCTTGATATTGTCAGGCGTGTTGAAGTCTGGTTCACCTACACTCATGTTAATTACATCGATACCCTGAGCTTTCATTTCACTACTCTTCTGTGACATCGCCAGTGTTGCTGATGGTGCCAATCTGTTAAGACGATCAGATAATTGTGCCATAATTCTATTTTATTGTTAATTAATCGTGTGCAAAATTAAGCATTTTATTTCTTTTTCGGAAGAAAATCATCCGTTATTTCGCGATTTGATGCAAAATAATAACATAATTTACATTATCCGAGGTGCAAAGTGTGCCCCATGCGGTCTCTCTTGGTCTTGAGATAGCGCTCGTTGTACTCATTTGGTACTACTTCGATAGGCACATTCTCTGTGATTTCGAGTCCATAAGCCTCCAGGCCGACACGCTTTACAGGGTTGTTGGTGAGCAGGCGCATCTTGTGTACGCCGAGGTGGCGGAGCATCTGTGCGCCGCATCCGTAGTCACGCTCATCTGGCTTGAAACCGAGGTGTACGTTGGCATCTACGGTATCGTATCCTTCTTCCTGCAGCTTGTAGGCTGCAATCTTGTTCATCAATCCAATGCCTCGGCCTTCCTGCTGCATGTAGATGACTACACCCTTGCCTGCTTTCTCGATCATCTGCATCGCCTTGTGCAGCTGCTGTCCGCAGTCGCATCGCTTGCTTCCGAGAATGTCGCCTGTGGCGCAAGATGAGTGTACACGGACCATGATGGGCTCATCTTCCTTCCATTCGCCCTTGATGAGTGCCATGTGTTCAAGTCCGTTGCTTGCCTGGCGGAAAGGAATCAGACGGAAGTGTCCGTATTCTGTAGGCATATCTACCTCTTCGCCCACCTCGATGAGCGATTCCTTCTTGAGTCTGTACTCGATCATATCCTTGATAGAGATGATCTTGAGGTTCCATTCCTTTGCCATCTCCATCAACTGTGGAAGGCGTGCCATGGTTCCATCTTCGTTCATAATCTCCATAAGGGCGCCTGCAGGATAGAGTCCTGCCATTCTGCAGAGGTCAATGGCTGCCTCTGTATGTCCGCTTCTTCTCAATACACCGTTGTCCTGGGCATAGAGAGGATTGATGTGACCTGGGCGACCGAATGTCTGTGGGGTAGATGCCGGATCTGCAAGAGCCTTGATGGTCTCTGCACGGTCGTGGGCTGAAACACCGGTTGTACATCCTTCCAGCTTGTCCACGGTGATGGTGAATGGGGTGCCAAGCATGGATGTATTGTCTGATACCTGGTGAGGCAAGTCGAGTTCCTTGCATCGGCTCAGGGTGATAGGGGCACAGAGTACACCTCTTGCGTTCTTGAGCATGAAGTTTACCTTCTCTGCGTCGATTTTCTCGGCGGCGATGATGAGGTCGCCCTCGTTTTCGCGATCTTCGTCATCTACAACGATGACAAACTTACCTTCCTGGAAGTCCTTTACTGCATCTTCGATGCTATTTAGTTTAATATCTGCCATTTGTTTGATACTTTTTATAGTTACATTTCCTTTATCTGACTGATGATGTTTGCGTTACTCTGCCTGATGGTGTTCAGGTCTCGGTAGAGTCGGATTCTGAATCGCCACATTCTCAGGTAGAGTACGATGCCCACAGGTACGATGATGGCTGCAAGGATGTTGAGCCACTGACGTTCGAATGGGCGGGTATGAGCCTTCGTCGCAAGAATAGGGTAGAGGTTGAGGTTGTGAAGGATGACCTTATTCCTGGTATTGGTCAGATCCTCTATCACGTTTTCAAGCTCATTGCTAATGCGCTCAATCTCGTTGTCGGGCTGGTATTTGAAGAACACATTGATGAAGTTTGGAAGCTTCTTCAGCTCGTGTACCTTATTATATATATAGATGTCGCTGTTGAGCTTTTCCAGTCGCTGTGCATCTTCTGCATATTTCGGCTCTTCGATGATGACCTCCTTGCCGAAGACGTGGCGTTTGATACGGAGACCGAGCAGTTTCATGAAGAACATCTTATACATCTCCATATTGAACACCGTAGAGTCGTTGGTAGCCTTGTAGGTGACGAATATGGCGATTGGCGCCAGTACGGCTGGAGCCAGTCCTTGACCGAACCAGATGGTCCAGGTTCCCAGTCTCGACATTCGGTAGCCCGTATTGTCAAGGATGTAGAAGATAATGAACACGAATACGGAGATGATGACCGGGAATCCCAATCCACCCTTTCGGATGATGGCACCCAGTGGGGCTCCGATGAAGAAGAAGATCAGGCAGGAGAGTGCCAGCGTGAACTTCTTGATTGCTTCTATCTTGTGTTGCCTGATGATATAGTCGGCATCACTCGTAACCATTGCCTTGAAGTTGAGGTCGGTGAGCTCCTGCTGTGCTGTCATCTGTGCATCATTGAGTGCCCGAAGTTTCTTGTCGTTCGAGAGCTTATTATATAAGGTGTCAAAAATCTCCGTTTGTCCCTTCTTGATTTCTTTCAGCGAATCTGCCTTGTTTACCTGCGCCGTGCGGTAGAATCGGGCATTGGCCTCCGAAAGATAGTTCTTTCCTATGGAATCATACAGTCCGTTGATGGAGTCGATGGAGTGGAAGATCTCCGACAGACCTTTTCCCTTGGCATTGTTGGCAAGCGACGAGGCATCAGTAAGGTTGAAGTCGGCATCAAAGTCGAGTACAATCTTCTTGGAAACGAAGGTTTCTCTTCTGTATGGAACGGCAGCGCTGTTGCCGAATTCGCTGCTTTTCATATTCTCAAACCATTCTCCGCTGTAGAGACTCAACACGAGGTGCTTCTTCTCGGCAGTACTTTGCAGCATTCCCGAGTCGGCAAGGATGATGGCGGCATCTTCGTAGCTGTCTGTCATGCGATAGATCATGATGCCGTAGAGCTTTCCTGTATTCAGATCCTTCTTCTGCACATAGAGGTTGCAGTTCGGGATTCCATCGTAGAAGATGCCTTCCGGGATTTCCAGTTCCGGACTCTTCTGCTTCATGGATATGAGGAGTTGTGCCAGCTTCTGGTTGGAGTGCGGACCTACATTGTTCTGGAAGTAGAAGGAACCGAACATAATGATGACGGTGATGACGATGAGCGAGCGGAAAGCCTGCATCAGAGAGATGCCGGCAGCCTTGATGGCAGTGAGCTCTGAACTTTCGCCGAGATTACCGAAAGTCATCAGTGAGGAGAGGAGGATGGCAAGCGGCAATGCCTGAGGTACGAGCATCAGACCCATGTACCAGAAGAACTGCGCCATCACGTCCATCGAGATTCCCTTTCCGATGAGATCGTCGATATATCGCCATAGGAACTGCATCATCAGCACAAACTGGCAGATGAAGAAAGTTCCCATGAAGAGAAGTCCAAATTGCTTGGCTATAAATATGTCTAATTTCTTAATTCTAAGCATTTCTTTTTTTCTAGTAAGCTGTTTTCTCATAGTTTTGAGGTGAACAGCTATCGTTTCAGCCTGCAAAGTTACACAAAAAAAATTAGAAATCCTTTCTTTTTCGCTTTTTTTATATATATAATAGGTGTAAATAGGTTGAGATTTGGGCAAAAAAAAGAAAAAACAAACTTTTTTCGAAAAATTCTCCGAAAAAATTTGGTGGAATCAAATAATTGTTGTACCTTTGCACCCGCAAATCAGAAATGACTTGTAAAGGATGGCGGGATAGCTCAGCTGGTTAGAGCGTCGGATTCATAATCCGGAGGTCGAGGGATCGTGGCCCCCTCCCGCTACATTGAGACACTAACTTTTTAGTTAGTGTCTTTTTTGTGCGCCAAACTTTTCCACATTTTTCCACAAAAGTCTTGATAAAGTTTTCCACAGGGGTGTTGATAACTGTGGAAAAGAAATATAAGTACCTGATAATCAGTTTAGCCTTGTCTGGATAACGATTGTTGATAACCGAATCTCCTAAAAGTTCTCACATTTTTTATTCATACTTTTCTTGCATTTTTCAAAAATATGTTGTAATTTTGCCCTCAACTAAAAATTTGGGTCTTTATGAAGCAGCAACAAGTTTATAATTTGAAAGAGTTTGCCGCTCGACACCATCTTGAAAGTATCTTTGGGGCTTATGCCGCACATATTTATATAGACGATCTATGCGAAAAGGATTTTATAGAGATGGCTCAAGAGCGCACCCTGTTCACGAAACTCGTGTTGGTGACTAGGGGAAACATCAATATGGGGGTACTTCAGCAAAGTACTGAAGCCAATGATTCCGACAGGACGCTTTCGGCAGGTGAATTGCTGGTCGTCTCGCCCAAGCATGTCATTGCTTTTTCCGAGATGTCGGCGGATTTTGAGGCAGAGTGCATCCTGGTGGATGAGGAGATTACTGCCGATGTGGTGTATCAGTTATCGGCTGACAAGCAGAAAGCTGCCATCGATATCTTTCACATGATTCGTGATATCGTGCGTCATCAGCACATCTACAAGGTAGAGATGATCCAGTCGATGGTGAATGTTTTGAAGCTTCTGGTTTCGGAACTTCCTTACGAGAATGTATCGGTGACTCGCGATTTGCGCCACAAGAAGGAAGTTTATGAGATTTTCCTTCATCTTCTGTATCGTCATTTCAAGACCGAGCGACAAATCAGGTTCTATGCCGACAAGTTGAATGTCTCTGCACCTTATCTATCCAGGATGATCAAGGATATTTCGGGAACCACCGTGAATGATCACATCACCTCCCTGCTCTATAAGGAAATCTGTAATCTCCTGAAGCAATCGGACATGACGATGGGTGAAATAGCAGACCATCTGCATTTCAGCGATCAGAGTGCTATGACGAATTTCTTTAAGATGAGAGCGGGAATGACGCCGCTGGCATATCGGAACCAAGGCTGATGTTGAAGGCTTTTGCCCTTACACGGCATTTAAGCTTTATGTATAACAAATAACCTGTAAGCTATATTCTTTTGGTGAGAATACGCTTACAGGTTTTTTGTTTGTCAGCTAATCAGCTGACTGGTTATGGAAAAATTTATTTCAGGGTAAATTTGTGTGACTGCAACATCTCCTTAGGATCGAGTGCTTTGTCAAGCTCTTCCTTGCTCAGAATGCCCTGTTCGATGACGATGTCATAAACGGAACGGCCTGTGGCGTGAGCTTCCTTAGCAACTTTAGTACTCTTCTTGTAGCCGATGATAGGATTGAGGGCAGTAACGATACCGATACTGTTCTTTACCATCTCGTAGCAGCGCTCCTTGTTGACGGTGATGCCGAGGATACACTCAGAAGTCAAAGTCTCGATAGCGTTCTTCATCCATGTCAAGCTCTCGAAGAGGCTCTCGGTGATGATAGGCTCCATTACGTTCAACTCCAACTGACCAGCCTCTGCTGCGAAGCTTACAGTAGCATCGTTACCGATTACCTTGAAGCAAACCTGGTTGGTTACCTCAGGGATAACAGGGTTCACCTTACCTGGCATGATAGAAGAACCTGGTGCCTTGGCAGGGAGATTGATTTCGTTCAGACCGCAGCGAGGACCAGAAGCCATCAAGCGGAGGTCGTTACAGATCTTAGACAGCTTGATTGCCAAGCGCTTCAGAGCAGAAGAGTAGCTTACGTAAGCACCAGTATCAGGGGTAGCTTCTACCAGGTCGGTAGCTGTTTCGAAGTTTTCGCCAGTCAACTTGCTGAGGTTGGCAGCACAAAGCTTAGCAAAGCCAGGAACTGCGTTCAAACCTGTACCGATAGCAGTACCACCCATATTGATCTCATGCAAGAGCTTCACGTTGCGCTCCAGATTGAGGATTTCCTCTTCCAGGTTGTTGGCGTATGCATTGAATTCCTGACCGAAAGACATTGGAACTGCATCCTGCAACTGGGTACGGCCCATCTTGATAACGTCTGCATATTCGTCTGCCTTGTATCGGAATGCGCTGATCAAACCAGTCAAAGCACCTACCAGGTGTGTATTCATACGAATCAAAGCCAAACGGATAGAGGTTGGGTAAACATCGTTGGTGCTCTGTCCACAGTTGCAATGGTCGTTAGGAGAGCAGAACTGATAGTCACCCTTCTCGTGACCCATGATTTCGAGTGCACGGTTAGCTATCACCTCGTTGGCATTCATGTTTACAGAAGTACCAGCACCACCCTGTACCATGTCGATAGGGAAGTTCTCATGCCATTTGCCTTCGATGATCTCGCGGCAAGCCTGAGAGATAGAACCCGAAATTTCATCGTTGATCACACCGAGGGTATGGTTGGTCTCGATAGCTGCCAACTTCACGTAAGCGATAGCGATGATGAAATCAGGGTAAGCTTTCATAGTCTTACGGGAAATGTGATAGTTGTTGATACCGCGCTGTGTCTGTACACCGTAAAGTGCTTCAGCAGGAACTTTGAGTTCACCTAAAAGGTCTGACTCTACTCTAAAATTTTTAACTTCAGCCATAATATAGTTAGTTTTGTTGTTTATACTAATGTTATCTATTCTCTAGTTATTGTATTATTTTTATTGATTCTCTGTTTTCGGAAGAAGGAGTTGTTTCCTTTATCCGCTGCAAAGATACGATGATTTCTGTAGATTCTCTTTATAAAAAATGAACCTTAATTTGTAAAAAACGCACCAAATGCACTAAAATCCAAAAAAAAATAGTAACTTTGCACCGTAACTCTTATAGAGGCAACTCTTTTAGAGCCTATCAATCTATAAATTTAAACAATACAATATATATATATGAAACGCTATTTATACCTTATTATATATATAGGTTTGGTACTTTCGATGGCGGCATGCAAGCAGCAGCCTAAGAAGTTTGTCATCGGTGTATCCCAATGCTCCGAGGATATCTGGCGCGACAAACTCAATGATGAGCTGAAGATGGGAGAGTATCTCAATGATTCGATTATCGTGAAGCTTGCTTCCTCGAATGATGACAATGTGTTGCAGAACAAACAGGTTAATCAGTTCGTGGATGAGGGCGTGGATTTGCTGGTCATCTCTCCTAATCAGTTGAGTGCGATTTCCAAGGCGGTGGAGCGTGCCTACGAGAAGGGAATCCCGGTGATTCTGTATGATCGTTTCTCCAATACCGATAAATATACTGCATTCATCGGCTGCGACAACTATCATATCGGTAAGTCGATGGGTACCTTTATAGCTCAAAAGATTCAGGGTAAGGGACGTATTGTTGAAATCTGTGGATTGGATGGATCTTCGCCTGCCATGGAGCGCCATCTTGGTTTCATGGATGCCATCAAACCATATCCGGGTATCCAGGTTATTGCTTCTGAAGGAGGTAACTGGAAGGAGGAAGGAGGCGTTCAGGCTATGAAGCGCATCCTGAAGAAGACACAGGATTTTGATTATGTCTTTGCTCACAACGATCGTCTGGCTTGGGGTGCCTACGAGGCCGCCAAGCAGATGGGGCTGCAGCATCGTTATAAATTTACGGGTGTTGATGGAATGGCTACCAGGGGTGGTGGCCTGGAGCTGGTGCGCGATGGCATCTTTGAGGCTTCCTATCTTTATCCTACCAAGGGTGATGAGGTGATTGCCTTGGCGATGAAGATTCTGAAGCATCAGCCTTTTGAGCGGAAAAACTATCTCAGTACATCTATCATTACCCGGGAAAATGCGGAACTTACGTTGATGGAAGCCAGAGACGCTGAGCGACAGGCTCATAATCTGAAGGCTTTGCATAAACAGGTGGATCGGTATCTTTCTGACTATAATTCCCAGAAAGTGATGTTGATAGGCTTGTGCCTGTTCTTGCTGGTTTGTATTGTCGCTGCTGCTATGATTTTCCGCAGTTATGTGGTGAAGGCTAAACTGAATGAGGAACTGGCGAGAACCAATGGAGAATTGAAAAGAGTGAATGGGGAATTGGAAAGCAAGAACGCTGAGTTGAAACGACTGAACGAGGAGGTGTTGGAACTCACCCATTCCCGCCTGGTGTTCTTTACGAATATCAGTCATGAGCTCCGTACCCCATTGACATTGATTGCCGATCCTGTGGAAATGCTTCTGGAGGACAGGGGCATCAAGGGAAAGAGTCGTGAACTCTTAAAGATGGTGAAGCGTAATGCGGTAGCTCTGCAGCAACTGGTGAGCAGCATCCTCGATTTCCGAAAGATTCAGAACGGAAAGATGGAGTTGACGCTCTATCGCTTCGACCTGGTGAAAGCTTTGAAAATGTGGGTAGGCGATTTCCAGCTTACTGCTGAGCGTAAGCAAATCAAGCTCCATTTGGATATATCTGATTCTGTCGGTTCTCAGGAGGTGGTTGCTGATAAGGAGAAGATAGCTCGTGTTGTCTTCAATCTTCTGAGCAATGCCTTGAAATATACATCTGCCGGTGGTGATATTTTTGTATCTCTGAAAGACGAGGATGGAAAGTTCCGTCTGGATGTGAGGGATACCGGTAAGGGAATCTCGCAGGAAGAGGCTGGCAAGATTTTCGAGCGTTTCTTCCAGGCTAAGGGAGCTGCAAGTGGTACGGGCATCGGCTTGGCTTTGGTGAAGTCGTTTGTTGAATTGCATCATGGCGAGGCTCGTGTAGAAAGTGAATTGGGTAAGGGATCCGACTTTTTCGTGGTGATTCCTCGTGAGCAGGAGGATAAGTCGTTAGTTATCCACACTGATGTGGATAATGTGGATAACTCTGTAAATCTCTCTTTGTCAGATGGTAAAACGTTGGTAGATGAGTCTAATCTGCAATATATCGATGATGGAGAGAGAAAAAGTGGAAAAGTACAGCAGGTGCTGAGCGAACATGCGAATAAGCCAACCGTCTTGGTTATCGATGACAACAATGATATCCGTCAGTACGAACATACCCTTCTGCAGGATGATTATATTGTCTTGGAAGCTGCCGATGGTAAGGAAGGTCTGGATGTTGCCAAGAAGGAAGTTCCTGACCTGGTGGTCTGTGATGTGATGATGCCGGTGATGGATGGTCTGGAGTTTACGCAGAATCTGAAGACCCATACTGCAACCTCTCATATCCCTGTCATTATGCTTACGGCGAAGAATCTGGAAGAGCATCGTGCCGAGGGTTATGAGCATGGTGCCGATTCCTACATCACCAAGCCGTTCCACAGCAAGGTACTCCTGGCACGTATTGAGAATCTGTTGAAGCAGCGCAAGCTTCTGAAGCATCTTTTCCAGGGCACTTTGGAGGCAGAGCTGGAAATTGCCGATTCTCATCTGGAAGATCGCGATAAGCAGTTCCTGAAACAGCTTCACGCCATCATTCAGAAGAATCTCTCGGATAGCGAGTTTGGTGTCGAGGATATCGGTAAGCAGATTGGCTTGAGCCGCGTCCAGCTTTATCGTAAGGTGAAGGCGATGACGGGTTCTTCTGTCGTAGATTTGCTTCGCAAGGCTCGCTTGGCGAAAGCAAAACGTTTGCTGGAGTCCCGCAGTATGAGTGTTTCCGAGGTAGCCTATGATGTGGGCTTCTCTGCTCCTTCTTATTTCACCAAGTGTTTTAAAGATGAGTATGGTATGTTGCCGGGAGAAGTGGGAAATATATAATATTACATCATATAATTAACGTAGTTTCTAATAATAACTAATTTTCAGAAGAAAATGAAAAGAAAATCACTTTTATTACTATTTGTATGTCTCACCTTGCTGGCACATGCTGTCAAGGTGAACGTAAAGAATGCCGTAGATTTCGTCAATCCACTCGTTGGTTCTGATTCCAACCCAGAGCTTTCTACAGGAAATACTTATCCAGCCATAGCAATGCCTTGGGGTATGAACTTCTGGGTTCCTCAGACCGGAAAGATGGGTGATGGATGGCAATACACCTATGCGGCTAAGAAAATCAGAGGATTGAAGCAGACTCATCAGCCAAGTCCTTGGATCAATGATTACGGTCAGTTCTCTCTTTTGCCTACCGTGGGTAAACCGGTCTTTGATGAGGCGAAGCGAGCCAGCTGGTTCTCTCACAAGGCAGAGAAGGCTACACCTTATTATTATAGTGTCTATCTGGCAGACTATGATGTAACGGCAGAGTTGTGCCCTACGGAGCGCGCTGCCTTGATGGCTTTCACTTTCCCGAAGACTGATCAGGCAAATGTGGTGATTGATGCCTTCGACAAGGGAAGTTGCATCCAGGTGATTCCTGCTGAACGGAAAGTAATCGGTTTTTCTACCCGCAACAGTGGAGGAGTACCTGATAATTTCCGCAATTACTTTGTCATCGAGTTCGATCACGACTTTGATGCATTTGTCAGTGTGAAGGATGGTCAACTGATTTCTGCTAACGAACAGAAGGGAAACCACGTGGGTGCTATCATCACTTTCAAAACCAGTCAGCGTGGAGAGAAAATTCAGGCACGTGTTGCTTCTTCGTTTATCAGCAGCGCCCAGGCTATGCAGAATCTCAAGGAACTGGGACAGGCGGATATGGATCAGCTCAAACAGCAGGGCCGTCAGCGCTGGAATGAAGTTCTGGGAAAGATAGAGGTAGAGGATGAGAATATCGATCATCTCCGTACTTTCTATAGCTGTCTCTATCGCTCGTTACTTTTCCCTCGTGCTTTCTACGAGAAGGATGCTGCTGGCGAAATCGTGCATTACAGTCCTTACAATGGTACGGTTCAGAAGGGCTATATGTTCACGGATACTGGTTTCTGGGATACTTTCCGCTGTCTCTTCCCTCTTCTCAACCTGATGTATCCATCTGAAAACGTGAAGATTCAGGAAGGTCTTGCCAATACCTATAAGGAGAGTGGTTTCCTGCCAGAGTGGGCAAGCCCGGGGCATCGTGGCTGTATGGTAGGCAATAATTCAGCCTCCGTGGTAGCCGATGCTTATCTTTCCGGTTTACGTGGTTATGATATGGAAACGCTTTGGCAGGCTGTGGTTCATGGTACCCAGGCTGTTCATCCTCAGGTAAACTCTACCGGACGTTTGGGATATGAGTATTACAATAAGTTGGGTTATGTTCCATACGATGTGAAGATCAATGAGAGTGTAGCCCGTACCTTGGAATATGCTTACGATGACTGGTGTATCTATCAGTTGGGTAAGGCTTTGGGTAAGTCGGCTAAGGAGCTGAAGCCTTTTGCCAAGCGTGCGATGAATTATCTGAAGGTGTTTGATAAGGAAACGAAGCTGATGCGTGGCAGATTGAAGAATGGCAAGTTTATGTCTCCTTTCAATCCTCTGAAGTGGGGTGATGCCTTTACAGAGGGTAATGCATGGCATTATACCTGGTCGGTATTCCATGATCCTCATGGATTAATCCAGCTGATGGGTGGTAAAGATGCTTTCAATCAAATGCTCGACTCTGTCTTTATCCTGCCTCCTGTCTTCGATAATAGTTACTATGGATATACGATTCATGAAATCCGTGAGATGCAGGTGATGGATATGGGTAATTATGCACACGGCAACCAGCCTATCCAGCATGCCATCTATCTCTATGGCTATAGCGGTCAGCCTTGGAAGACTCAGTATTGGATTCGCCAGGTGATGGACAAGCTCTATACACCAGCCCCTGATGGCTATTGCGGCGATGAGGATAATGGTCAGACTTCAGCCTGGTATGTCTTCTCTGCGATGGGATTCTATCCTGTTTGTCCTGGTAGTGGCCAGTATGTGTTGGGAACTCCTTATTTCAAGTCGATGAAGCTTCATCTGGAGAATGGTAAGGAAGTAGATATCCAGTCGGAGGGCAAGGGATGCTATGTGGATGAGATGTTACTGAATGGCAATTCTTACCAGCATAACTATCTTGATATGAACTCTTTGATGCAGGGAACACAGATTACCTATCGTCTTGCTGAGCAACCAAACTTGCAGCGAGGTACTCAAGAGGATGATGTACCTTATTCTTTTTCAAGAAAATAAATGTCATTGAATCAAAATATCGTTCGAAAAATGTGCAAAAATCGTTCATTTTTAGCAAAAAAAAGTGCAATGTACTATTTTTTGCTATTTTTTGAACGATATTTATCCATGACTCTCGCTGAATCTTCATACTTTTGCACCAGAAATTTGAAGTTAATAAATTGTTTCAAGTATTTGAGGTAGTAATATTTGCAAGTTTTTAAGTTTAGTTTTTAATGGTTTAAAAGTTTAAGGTTTAGTAAGTTCATAGGTTTAGTAAGTATATAGGTTTTAGTTATTTAGGTTTATAGGATTGTTTTTCAGAGGTAATTAGTTTCTTTTAGGTAAAAGGTTGTTTAGGGAATACTTTAGTTAGTTGTTTTAGATAGGTTTATAGTTAGTTTTGGGAAAATGAATAGTTAGTTTTGGGAAAAAAACAGTAAAAATGAAAAAGCAGCTGCAGGAATATGCCTGTCAGCTGCTTTTCACTTTCTATTCGGGGCTTATCTCCTTTTCTTCTTTCATTTCATCTCCTTCTCATCACCTTTCTCATTCTTTCCATTCCTCAAACTCGAGTTCCAACTCCCGGTACTCAGGTTTCAGGGTACTGTTCTCCTTGTCTTCCTTCCTGGCTTCTTCTGAGGTGGCATTGCTTACGGATAGGCCCAACAGACGGATGGGGCGGATCGAAGAGTAATCCACCAGTTGAAGCAGTCGCTTGGCCAGGGGAAGGATATCGTCCTTTTTCGTCAGAATCTTCTCCTGAGAGATACTGCGGGTAATCTGGGTGAAATCCGAGAACTTCACCTTTAGGGTTAAGGTCCTTCCTTCGAAACCGCTCTTGGCGATTCGCTCCAGTAGTTCAATCACCGTATGGTAGAGTTCGATAATCACTGCCGACTTGGCATAGATATCCTCCAGGAAAGTCTGTTCACATCCCACGGATTTGCGTTCCCGGTAGGTGATGACGGAGCGTTCGTCTATTCCTCTTGCAAAATGGTAGAAGATATGTCCGGCTTTCCCGAATACTTCTACGAGATGTTCTTCGGAAACTTTCCGTAGGTCGGCACCATTGTAGATGCCCATGAAGTGCATCTTCTGTAGGGTCTTCTTGCCTACGCCCCAGAAATCCTCTACAGGGAGCTGGGCGATGAAATCGAGAGCCTTATCGGGATGGATGGTGCAGATGCCGTCTGGCTTCCGGTAATCGGATGCCACCTTGGCGAGAAACTTGCAGTAGCTGATGCCTGCCGAGGCTGTGAGACCTGTTGCCTCCTTGATACGGACCTTGATTTCCTTGGCGATATCCACTGCCATTTCTATCCCTTTCTTGTTGTGAGTGACATCCAGAAAGGCTTCATCAATGGAGATGGGTTCGATGAAATCGGTGTATTCCTGGAATATCTGATGTATCTGATGAGATATTTCTGCATAATAAGAATGCCGGCAAGGCACGATGATGAGGTTAGGACAGCGCTGCTTGGCTTGAGCGATGGATTGCGCCGAGTGTACACCATATTTTCTGGCCTCATAGCTGGCTGTAGAAACCACGCCACGAGGTCCGTCGAAACCCACCGCTACCGGTTTGCCCCGAAGTTCCGGATTGTCTCTTTGTTCTACCGCTGCAAAGAAAGCATCCATGTCGATATGTATAATCTTCCGTTCTTCCATTGTCTATATGTTTTGCACTTTTTATTAATTGTGTGCTTTATTTGTTGCAAAAATACGAATTATTTCTTTCTTATGCAAATCTTTTCTTTTATTCTTATTAATATTCGTTCATCTGTTGGCAATTATGTTTCATTGAACGATTTTTTGTATCTTATGAAATGATTTTTTAAGCCGCTGTTCAGACCTTTATGTATTTTTGCAGCAGAAATCAAAACATTAACGCTAACAAATTAAACATTTAAAGTATGAACAACTTATTAAATGGAAAGAGCGCAGCTATGATGCTTGCACTTTCATTGGTAAATGTTACAGCAGCTTTTGCACAGGATGATAATTCAAGTGCTAAGGAAGAGGGTAATCGTAATGTGATGCTCAATGCAGCCAGTGCGAATGGTCCTCGTGAGATTCAGATAGGCTTGCCTTCTGCCGATGTCAACGTTTTGGAGAATGGTTTGCCTGTTACTTACGCAACCAATCCTCATTCTGTCAATACCATCTGGCGTGGTGATGCAAGTTTGAGCCATCAGGGTTTGCTCAAGATTGCAGAGACAGCTATCACTACCGGTAATATCGGTTATGCCGTGAACTCTTTCACCCAGAAGGGGCAGAAAGGATTCAATGGTACGCTGAACTATAAGAGCAATCACTTCGGGTTGCAGGAATTCTCTCTGAATATGAATGGTGATTTGGGTAAGGACTGGTACTACAGCTTTAATATGTATCAGGATTTCGACCCAGGAACCTTCAAGATTAAGTCTACTCCTTATCAGGACCGCACCCAGATTTACAAGGCTCTCCTCACCAAGAAGTATAACGGCAACCGTGGTGAGTTTACTGCTATGTATAAGTATGCCAACAGCCACAACGTGTATAACTACGCAACCCAGAGTGCTCCATTTATCTATGTGGGCGATGGAAGTGTAAAGGAGTATGGCGACTTCAAGCTCGGTACCACCTCTTATCTTCCTATCGATAACGAGATGACTTATCGCAATATGCGTACCGGCAAGGTGGAGCAGACATCTCTCTACGATGCCTGTCTGAACAAGGCAAGTGAGGTAACCCTCATGAACAGCTACCGTTTTGACAACGGTTTGAACTGGAAGGCTACCTTGAAGTACGATCATTCCCGTGGCGCGATGGTTTACCAGACTCCAATGTCTATCATCGACTTGAAGAGCGATGCCAACAAGGGCGTATATAATTATATGTATCGCGACATCGACGGACAGACCAAGGCTTATGATGGTCAGTATATTCAGACCCGTATGTCCTGTCTCAATGCCGGTAAGATTGATGAGGCTCTTTTCACCACCGAGCTCAGCAAGAAATTCAGTACTTCCACCTTCCGTCTCGGCGTGAACGAGTGGTTCTACCATATCGATTATTGCTCAAATACAACCATGTATGACCAGAATGTTCCTGCAGATGGCAGTTATGCGTTGCGTGTCTGGGATGCTAACCAGCGCAATGGCTATTTCTACGATTTCAACAAGAACGCCTCTGAGTATTACAGGGGAAGCGAAAACAAGCTGGCTCTCTACTTCACTCACGATTGGGATGTTACCAACAAGTTGAATCTCTACTATGGTGCCCGTCTGGAGTGGCAGAAGCTGAAGGGTGAAAACGCAGCCGTGAAGAATGCTAATGGTGATTTCGTAGGTCGTTTCGCCGATTACTATCTCGGTGCTACGGCAGCAGATGGAACCAAGATTGCACCAGTAGATTTGAGTTACAACTGGTTGAACTACGATTTCTCTGTGGCAGCAACTTGTAAGTTGACCGATAACTTCGGCTTCACTGGCGATTTCACTTACATCGTTCAGCATCCTAAGTTCGAGACTTTCGCCCCAGCTACATTGCCAAACGTGGATAAGATTTCTGTGCCTCTCGGTCGTGCAGGTATCTACTACAACAACTCTTGGCTGAGTCTGACATCGTTGTTCTCTTATATTTCAAAGACTAACAACAATGCAACTCTCAACCTCCAGCATGGCAGTGAAATTAAGGCAGCTCCAATGACTTACGATATCCAGACATGGGGATGGACAACCGACGCTGTGGCTCATCCATTCAAGGGATTCGATTTCCACTTCCTCTTCACTTATCAGAAGCCAACTTACAAGAAGTATGAAACCAGCATCACCTTCAGCGATGGCTATGTTGGCAACATCAATGCCACAGGCAACATTGTAGCCGAGATTCCTCAGATTCTCATCGAGTTGGATCCAAGCTACATGATTACCAAGGACATCAAGCTCTGGACCAGTTTCCGTTACTTCAGCAAGACCTACGCCAACATCAACGAGGCATATTACTTCAACGGTCACTGGGAGACTTTCGGAGGTTTGAACTGGCAGGCAACCAAGCGCCTGGCTCTCGGCTGCACCATAGTCAACTTCCTCAACCAGACTGGTGCCAAGGGTAGTATCGCAGGTGCCGAGCTGATTACCAAGGATGAGGCTAAGGGAATCAAGAACCAGATAATGACGGGTAGTTATCTCCGTCCATTCACGGTTGAATTTACAGCTTCGCTGAAGTTCTAATTAGTTCAAACATAATAAGATAAGGCAGTACTATATAATAATGTATAGTGCTGCCTTTTTCTTGTTTGTATTTTGAACTTTGGAGAAAACGCTGTTTTCCATTAATCATACTTAATAAAATAGGTAAAAAGTGTGTTTTTATTAGTTATGATGAATAAAAGCGGAGAAGTTTTAGTGTTTGTCTTCCTAAAAATATCTGTAAAAGGAAAGTTTTAGGAATCAATTCCTAAAACTTTCTAAATAATCGTACTTTTAGTATGTAGATTCCTAAAAAATATGTATATTTGCAGCATGACATGTAAAAATACAAAAATGAAGAGAATAGAACGACATAACTATCTGCAAAAGCTGATAGCTTTCAAGGATAAAAAGCTTATCAAGGTGATAACAGGCATCCGCCGTTGTGGTAAATCGACCATTATGGAGATTTATCGTGACTGGCTGATAGCTCATGGAGTAATGCAAGAGCAAATCATCTATCTCAATTTTGAGGACTATGACTATTTTGAATTGCGAGCCCCAAGAAAACTGTATTCTTATGTCAAACCTTTGATCCAGCAAGATAAGATGACTTACATCTTTTTTGATGAGATACAGCATGTCACGGATTTTCCGGATATCATCAATAGTCTTAATTTGAAGCCAACAGTTGATTTATATGTGACGGGTTCGAATGCCTACATGCTTTCTAGCGAGATAGCTACACTCTTGTCTGGCAGGTATGTAGAGATTGCGATGCTTCCGTTGTCTTTCAAGGAGTATGCGGAAGGTATCGGTGGTACGGATCAACTTCCACAGACATATATAGAATATGTGAGCAAGAGCAGTTTTCCATATACATTGGAGTTGGATACGGCGAATGAGATTAGCGATTACTTGAATGCTGTTTACAATACGATAGTGGTAAAGGACATCATGAGTCGAAATAAACTTTCTGATGTGATGATGTTGGAGAGCGTGATACGTTTCACGGCAGATAATATTGGCAATATTCTCTCGACGAAACGTATTGCAGACTTGATGTCGGCTGATGGGCGAAAGATTGACCAAAAGACAGTGGAGAAATACCTGTCAACCCTTTGCGAGTCTTTCTTCTTGTATGAAGTGAAGCGATATAACATCAAGGGTAAGCAACTCCTCAAAACTTTGGGAAAATACTATCTGGTGGATATTGGTTTGCGACGTATGTTGCTTGGCTCTCGCTCTTTTGATGCAGGGCGCATTTTGGAAAATATCGTTTTTCTGGAACTCTTGCGTCGGCAGAAGAAAGTGTATATAGGCAAGATGGATAACTTGGAGGTTGATTTTGTTGCTATCGACGAGAATGACTTAACCTATTATCAGGTAGCTGCAACGGTAAGGGATGAGAAGACCTTGAAGCGCGAACTCGCTTCGCTTCAGCAAATCAAGGACCAATATCCCAAGTATATCTTGACGCTCGATGAAGACCCGACGGCAGATTATGATGGTATCAAGCGAATCAATGCGTTGAAATGGCTGATGGGGGAAGTATAGTCTTGTTGTCTCCAAGGAAATGTGAGGAAAAGAATCGTTCATGCACTGCAAAAGATGTTGCATGAACGATTTTTTGTATTGGATGAAACGAGATTTATATGATAATTCCTGCTTTATCCTTATCTTTGCAGCAGATTTAAACAATAATGCTAACAATTTAAAAAAGAAACAATCATGAAATCCAATTCAATGATTACCAAGGCTGCCTGCCTCATGTTGATGGCATCAGCTACAACTTCTGCCTTTGCACAGAAGATGAACATCGAACACAAGGGTGATACTACTATCATCAAGGTGGAGAATCCTACCAAGTATCTTCTTCTCCCTATCCAGGAAGAGAAGGATGAGGCTCAGGTTTTGCTCGATACAGGTTCTAAGGATGATACCTGGATGGACGTTCGCCTGGCTCAGAATGGTTCTGATTACTATGTGCCTTTTGCTTTGGGCAAGGGTAAGACTGCTACAGTCAAGATTCTTGGTCTGAAGAAGGATGCTTTGGCACTCAACTTGCTCAAGCTCAGCGATACATTCGACACCACCAACACCGATTACTATCGCCCATCTTATCACTTCACTCCGCTTTATGGTTGGATGAACGACCCTAACGGAATGGTGTATAAGGATGGTGAGTATCATCTCTATTTCCAGTATAACCCATACGGAAGCAAGTGGGGCAATATGCACTGGGGACATGCCGTAAGCAAGGACCTGGTTCATTGGGAGCACCTCGACCCAGCCATTGCCCGCGACCCAGTAGGCCATATCTTCTCAGGTAGTTCTGTGGTAGATAAGAAGAATACTGCCGGTTTTGGCAAGAATGCCATCATCGCCATCTATACCAACAACAGTGTGAACCACGATGAGGTACAGTGCATCGCCTACAGCAATGACAACGGTCGTACCTTTACCAAGTACGAGGGCAACCCAGTGTTGACTCCATTCGATGGCTTGAAGGACTTCCGTGACCCTAAGGTGTTCTGGTATGAGAAGGGAAAATGCTGGTATATGATTGTTTCTGCTGATAAAGAGACCCGCTTCTACAAGTCAAAGAATCTCAAGAAATGGACTTACGTGAGTGCCTTTGGTAAGGGCTTGGGTCAGCAGCCATGTCAGTATGAGTGCCCAGACTTCTTCCAGTTGCCTGTAAATGGTGATAAGAAGAAGATGAAGTGGGTGATGACGATGAATATCAACCCAGGTTGCTGGTTTGGTGGTAGTGCTACCGAGTATTTCGTAGGCGATTTCGATGGCAAGAACTTTACCTGTCCTGATGCCCACGATGTGAAGTGGCTCGATTGGGGTAAGGATCATTACGCTACCGTTACCTTCTCCAACACAGGCGACAGAGTGCTGGGTATCACCTGGATGAGCAACTGGCAGTATGCCAACCTCACTCCGTTTAAGCAGAATCGTGGCGCCAACGGTTTGCCTCGAGAGTTGAAGCTTTACGAGAAGAATGGCAAGTATTATATTTCTGAGAATGTAGCTCCTGAAGTATATGCTTTGAGAAAAGAAACCAAGGATTTGGCTGATGCTTCTGTTGCTGATGCCAAGGATCTGAAGGGTGTTGCTGCCAATATGAATGGTGCTTTCGAAATCGAGACCGATGTAACTCCAGATGCCAACGGTATTGCCGGTATTGAGATTTCAAACAATAAGCGTGAGCGCACCCTGATTTATTTCGATATGAAGCAGGGCAAGGTGGTAATGGATAGAACAGAGAGCGGTTTGACCGATTTCGGCAAGCAGGCAGTTCCTCACGATATCGAGTTGGCTTGGGACAAGCAGCTGGCAGCAGAAGGCAAGCAGCCTGCCCGCATCACCAATTCTATCAACTACAAGAACGATTTCGCTCTTGCTACCTGGGCTCCATTGAGTCTTTGTGAGGATGGCAAGAAGACCTATCATGTTGATATCTTCGTAGATAAGTCATCTGTAGAGCTCTTCGTAGATGGCGGTCGCATCGCCATGACCAACCTCGTGTTCCCAGTAGCTCCATACGAGAATGTGAAGCTCTACACCCAGGGTAGCAAGGCTGAGTTCAAGAACCTGAAGGTTCATAAGCTTGGTTTGTAAGAATATAATTATTGAATCATAGAATAGTAGAATTGTTACAATGCAATAAAAAAGGTAGTTGATGAACGATAAATTATGCAGTATGATACCGTTTATCGCTACCTTTGCTGCATGAAACAATAACGCTAACAATTATGAATAAATCATCAAAATTGACAATCATCCCGGTGATGCTCTGTTTCTTCGCCATGGGATTTGTAGATTTGGTAGGCATCGCCTCCAACTACGTAAAGGAAGATCTCAACCTCAATGATGCAACAGCCAATCTGTTCCCATCGCTGGTATTCTTCTGGTTTCTCATCTTCTCGGTTCCAACAGGAATCCTGATGAATAAGATAGGTAGAAAGAAGACAGTACTCCTGTCTTTGCTCGTTACCGTCATCTCACTCCTTTTGCCCATTTTCGGCGAAAACTTTGAGTTGATGCTCGTGTCATTCTCATTGCTCGGCATCGGAAATGCCTTGATGCAGACCTCCCTGAACCCTCTGGTTTCGGTGGTGACATCAGGTCAGAACCTGGCATCCACATTGACCTTCGGTCAGTTTGTCAAGGCGATAGCTTCCTTCCTGGCTCCATACATCGCTATGTGGGGTGCCATGGCAAGCATTCCAACCTTCGGTCTGGGCTGGCGCATTCTCTTCCCAATCTATATGATTATCGGCATTGCTGCCACCTTCTTCCTGGCTGGCACACCTATCACCGAGGAGAAGCAGGATGGAGGAGCTTCGGGCTTCATGGATTGCCTGAAATTGCTTGGTAAGCCAATCGTGTTACTTTCTTTCATAGGTATTATGTGTCATGTGGGCATCGATGTTGGTACCAATACCACAGCTCCAAAGATTCTGATGGAGCGCTTGGGCTGGAGTTTGAATGATGCAGCCTTCGCTACATCTCTCTATTTCATCTTCCGCACCATCGGATGTTTTACCGGTACAGCCTTCCTCCGTATGATGAAGACCCGCACTTTCTTCATCATCAGCGTTGTGATGATGGCTTTGAGTATGATAGGCATGTGGGTAGGAACAAGCCATTATGTGCTCTACATCGCTATCGCTCTCGTGGGATACGGCAACTCTAACGTCTTCTCCATGATTTTCTCTCAGGCGCTGCTTGCTTTGCCAGATAAGAAGAATGAGGTGAGCGGATTGATGATCATGGGACTCTTTGGTGGTACCATTTTCCCCTTGTTCATGGGATTCGCCAGCGATGCTATCGGTCAGACTGGTGCCGTGGCTGTCATGGCAGTAGGTGTAGTTTATCTCTTCACTTATATCCGCAAGTTATAATAATCTTCATTCGCAATCTTTTATACTATATATAATAAGGTGTAATTATGGAAACAAAGAATTTGAATACGAAATATTGTGTAGGTTTAGGTGAGATTCTTTTTGATGTTCTCCCTACTGGTTCTCAACTCGGCGGTGCTCCTGCCAACTTCGCTTACCACGCAGGTCAGCACGGCTTGCATTCTGTAGCTGTCAGTGCTGTGGGCAAGGATGCTCTGGGCGATACAGCTCTCCGCCTGCTCGATGAGAAGAAGCTCAAGTATGTGATGCCTGAGGTAGAATTTCCTACTGGTACCGTTCAGGTGCAGCTCGACAAGGAGGGTGTTCCTACATACGATATCAAGCAGAATGTGGCTTGGGACAATATCCCATTCACTGATGATATCAAGGAGATTGCTGCCAATGCTGGTGCTGTATGCTGGGGCTCTCTGGCTCAGCGCAGTGAGGTTAGCCGCAAGACCATCTATACGTTCCTCGATCATACTCCAGAGGATTGTCTGAAGATTTTCGACATCAATCTTCGTCAGAACTTCTATACTCCTGAGGTGATTACCGAGAGCTTGAAGCGCTGCAATGTTTTGAAGATTAACGATGAGGAGTTGATTACCATCGGCCGTCTCTTCGGTTATCCAGGTTTGGATATCGAGAACAAGTGCTGGTTGATTCTCGGCAAGTATAATCTCGATATGCTCGTATTGACCTGCGGTGTAAACGGCAGCTATGTATTTGCCCCAGGTGTGAAGTCATTCCAGGAGACTCCAAAGGTTGAGGTGGCTGATACCGTAGGTGCAGGCGATAGCTTCACCGGTACTTTCTGCGCCAGCATCCTGAAGGGTAAGAGCATCCAGGAGGCACACGAGCTTGCCGTTAAGGTGAGTGCATACGTTTGTACCCAGAATGGTGCAATGCCTCAGATTCCTGAGGAATATACATTGTAAGGCTCCCCATTTGGTCTGTAAGTATTAGTTTGAATTGTTGGTTTTTAGTAATAGTTGATATAAAGGTTTAATGTTGATTGATTAGCTGCTATCTGCTTGTGAAGAGTAGATAGCAGCTCTATTTTTTTAGGAAAAACATGGGATTATGAAAAAATAGTCGTATATTTGCACTCAAAATTTAGCTTCATGAACTTTACTGAAGTAGAAAATGGTGATAACAAGTAGAAAATGATGATAACAGGAAGAAAAAGATGATAAGGTATTTGATGATAATGAGACGATTTTGGATGACATGCTTGCTGCTAATCGGTATGACTCTTTTGGGTTACGCCCAACAGCGTGTGACACTTAGTGAAAAGCCCGGTTTTGATAAATGCTTTGATATTCTGCGCAAGAACAGAGAAATTTATAATCAGTATAACGACAGCATCTTCCGAATCAAGGAACATGATAAGTGGGTGAATTACTTCCGCCACCGTGCGCTGAAGAATCAGCAGATTTTCCTGGCTAACCGGGAAATAATCAATGCCATCACCGATTACTTCGATAAGGATCCTGAGAGGAAGGATACTGCGGCATGCTCCGAACTGTATCATGCTTTTGGAAGAAACTATTTGGCTCAATCTGCTGCCGATCCTTTTGTTGCCAAGAAGATATATCATATTCTCGAAGAATATGATAAGGTATTGCCTGCCGAAAAAAGACGCTTCTTTTTCATCAACAGGTTGAAGTCATGGGTTAATAGGTCTGTCTGGGATATGGTGAAGGATACCACGTATCTCAGGGACGTATATCGTTCTAACCTGCTGCTTACTTCCCAAAGTTTAAAGGGTAAACATCTCGATATCAATTCCTTGCTGGGTGCGTATGTAGATTTCTGTAATACCATCTTGCTCAGAAACGGGCTTCAATCCCTGCAGGAATACCGCAATGCGCTGGATTCGTTGAGAGCGATAGTGAATGATCCTGCTATTATGGAGAAAGCACTTCCTGGAATGGTTCAATTGGGTAAGAATAGACTGCAGACGGCAGATGAAGATTTGCTTCGCAATGTTTATCTCACGGATTCTACCGTTCTGGATAAAAAGGTGGCAGATTCCATGATGAGAAGAATAATAGATAGGAACCTGAAGAATCCCAAGCTCAGTGATATCTCCTACGCCCGTACCCTGGTGATGCAGATGCGTTTGCACCAGCTCACAGCCCGGGAGGCTTTGGAACTCGGATTGAAGAGGTATCGTGCTTCTTTTGCAAAAGTCAGAAATCAAAGGTTGGGGGTTGTCGAGTTCAGGAACTTCCTGCAGCCATTCTTTACCCTCTTTTACTTTAATGATCTGGCTGATATATCCTACGCCCGACGCCGACGGAATGTCCTGAAGATGTGTCGGGATATAGAGCATGTATTTCAGTATAGAAAAGACATGCAAAATGATAATTCATATATCAGCAATATGAATACCCTAGTGCTCTACGACCGCATCACCAAGTATCTGAAACCGAAGGAGCGGGTTCGTTTTCTGAATTCGCTCTGCGTGGCTACTCAGGTTACTACTTATGCCCACTCTGCCCATGTGGCGAAGATAGCAGAGACATTGATGAGGGGAATCCTGCAATATCAGCCTGCAATGCTGAAGGGGCAGCTGGGATGCAAAAGTGAATCTGATGTAAAGCGGAATAAGAAGAAATTCATAGACTATATCTATGGTGCTGCTATGTATCACGATATAGGCAAGAACTCCATCATCTCTGTGGTGAATAATGACTATCGTCCGCTTACGGAAGATGAACGCAAAATCATCACCCTGCATCCGGAGTTGGGACTGAAGTTCCTGGAGTTGTCGCCCGAACTGGAGAAGTATCATGATACTACACTCGGTCATCATAAATGGTATAACGGAAAGGGTGGTTATCCTGCATCTTTTGACAACACCCAGTCGCCCGTTCGCCTGATGATTGATATCGTGACATTGAGCGACTGTCTGCAGGCTGCTACTGAGCGTATCGGCAGAAACTACAAGGGCGATAAGACCTTTGATACCGTGATGAAGGAGTTTCGTGCTGAGGCTGGTACGAGATATAATCCGGATCTCGTGGCTTTCATCGATGCTCATCCTGATGTGGCTGATAAGCTGAGCAATCTGATAGAGGATGGCTGGGTAGAAATCTATTATAATATCTATAAGCAGTTTATCCGAAAAGAATAAAAAGAAAAAAGCTCAGGACAAAACGTCCTGAGCTTTTTTTATATCATGATTTCTGTATCATTTACTTCTGGCATTCCTTGCAAGGAGTCCAAGGCTTCAACTGCTTGAAGAAGTCGTTGCCCTTGTCATCTACGAGGATGAATGCAGGGAAGTCCTCTACGGTAATCTTCCAGATTGCCTCCATACCAAGTTCTGGGTACTCTACGCACTCGATGCTCTTGATAGAACTCTTAGAGAGAACGGCAGCTACACCACCGATAGTTCCGAGGTAGAAACCACCGTGCTTCTTGCAGGCCTCTGTAACAACATCACCACGGTTACCCTTGGCAATCATTACCAGGCTGGCGCCGTGATCCTGGAACTCATCTACGTATGGGTCCATACGGTTGGCTGTGGTAGGTCCCATAGAGCCACATGGATAACCCTCTGGAGTCTTGGCTGGACCAGCATAGAGAATAGGGTGGTTCTTGAAGTACTCTGGCATCTCCTCGCCTGCATCCAGACGAGCCTTGAGCTTAGCGTGAGCGATGTCACGAGCTACGATGATGGTACCCTTCAAATTAACACGGGTGCTTACTGGATACTTGCTCAACTCAGCACGTACTGCGTCGATACCCTTGTCGAGGTCGATCTCGATACCCTTGGTACCCTCACCTGGGTTGCGGAGCTCCTCAGGAATCAACTCTGTTGGATTCTCATCCATCTTCTCCAACCAGATACCGTCCTTGTTGATCTTAGCCTTGATGTTGCGGTCGGCAGAGCAGCTTACACCCATACCGATAGGGCAGCTTGCACCATGACGTGGCAAACGGATCACGCGGATATCGTGAGCGAGATACTTTCCGCCAAACTGTGCACCCAAGCCAATCTTGTGAGCCTCTTCGAGGAGCTTGTTCTCCAAGTCGATGTCACGGAAAGCACGACCCGTCTCGTCACCTGTAGTAGGCAACTCATCATAGTACTTGATAGAAGCCAGCTTCACGGTAAGGAGGTTCTTCTCTGCAGAAGTACCACCGATAACGAAGGCGATGTGGTAAGGAGGACATGCTGCTGTACCCAGACTCTTCATCTTCTCTACGAGGAATGGGAGGAGTGTGCCCTCATTCTGGATAGTAGCCTTGGTCATTGGGTAGAAGTAAGTCTTGTTGGCAGAGCCACCACCCTTAGCTACCATTACAAAGCGGTACTCGTCGCCCTCTGTAGCCTCGATATCGATCTGGGCAGGCAGGTTGCAACGGGTGTTCACCTCATCATACATATTGAGAGGAGCGTTCTGAGAATAGCGGAGGTTGTCCTGTGTAAAGGTGTTGTAAACACCCAGGCTCAAAGCCTCTTCGTCCTCGAAGTCTGTCCATACACGCTGACCCTTCTCACCGTGGATGATAGCAGTACCTGTATCCTGGCAGAATGGGAGAATGCCCTTAACGGCAGTCTCTGCATTGCGGAGGAACTGGAGTGCTACATACTTGTCGTTCTCAGAAGCCTCTGGGTCGCTGAGAATCTTAGCCACCTGGAGGTTGTGCTCACGACGGAGTTTGAACTCTACGTCGTGGAAACCCTGCTGTGCCAGCAAAGTAAGAGCTTCCTTAGAAACCTTGAGGATAGTCTTACCCTCGAACTCTGCTGTGCTTACGCCTTCCTTAGAGATAAGGCGATACTCTGTCTTGTCCTCTCCAAGCTGAAACATTGGAGCGTACTTGAAATCAGGAATGTTTGCCATAACTACGTTTTTGTATATTTATAAGTTATTTATAATGTTTATGTATATTCTATCTTTTATGTATATTCTATCTTTTATGTATATTCTATCTTTGATGTATATTCTTTCATTGAAGAAGGGGGCTGACGAACCTTAGTTCTCATATTCCACTTCCTTGTCGAGGTTGTCCACGAAGTTTCTGAATACTTCTTCCTCCACATCTCCCATCGCATACTCCTTCTCCGCATCCTTCTTGATTTCCGCAATCCAGGAGCGGCGGGCACGGATATAGTCTTCGTGAATGCGGTTGGCATCTTCCAGCGTAATCTCAGAGATTCCGTAGTAATCGCAGATCACGCTGTAGGTCCATGCCCACTGATATTCACGATAGTTGTTGTTGATCTCCTCGAAGCGATCCAGCAGCTGCTGGATGGTCTCGATGTTGCCTTCTCTCATATCCTTCACGATGCGCTCTTCCTCGCTTACCGGAAGCAGGAGTCCTGAGAGGTCATCCCAGTCGCCCACGCCTGTCTGGGTAGATGGAGGGGTGATGGCAGGATCCCTTTTCAGCACTCGCTTCAGCACGGCACCCATATAGATTCTCAGGGCGATGTCGTAGTATTTGATGCCCTTGTGGAGCGATGAAGCAGGAATGATGTACTCGTGATAGAGATACTGCGATACATTGTCGCCCGTTACCTCGCGGAGACTCTCCAGAATCTTCTTGCCCTTCAGGATTTCGCCCACGGAGAAAGGAGAGAGCCAGTCGAAGTTCACGATGCTCTTGCGGTTTTCAGGAGCACGGAGATCTCGCTTCGGCCACTTCTTGATGTCGCGGTACAGACCCACGGTGGTGATGTTTCTGCCTGGGATGAGGAACATCTTGTCGCCATCAGCTATCAGATAGGCGAATGGCAGGTTGCGGGTGTTAGGGTGGTGCATCAGCTTGCCGAAGCATACTGAGAACGAACCCAGGGTGGCTGGCATTAGCAGGTAGGCACCGCTGGCTGTCTTCGAACCACGCTCCAGGGTTCCCCAGTGCATAGGACCCATCTTGTAGGCATGGTTGCTGAAGTTGGTGGCTGAACCGGCATTATAGAATGAGAACATTCCGCCGATAAGCAGACTGCTCTTGTGATGCGATGCTGTGAATGGACCACAGAAGGCGGCGCACGCCTCACCGTTGCTCATATAGCTGTTGGCAAAGAATACGGATGCTGAGGCTGTGAAACCGTTGCTCAGCTGGCAGGCTTCGCCCACGAAGCAGTCCTGTATCTTCACGCTGTTGATGACACTGGAACCCTCGGCGATGATGGAGTTCTCGATGATGACTCCCGTGCCGATATATACGTTTCCGTGAACCGAACCGAGCAGCGTACAGTCGCTGAGTCGTGAAGCACCGTTTACCTCGCAGAGATCGTTGATTACGCAGTTGGTAATCTCCTTGGTGTTCACAATCTTCACGTTGCTGCCTATCTGTCCTCTTTCCGGCGCCTTGTTCTCGATGTCGGTTTTGATGAGCTGTCGGATGTTCTCCTTCAGTTCCTTGTCGGAGAAGTGCTTCACCATGAAGGCAGCCAGCTGACTGTTGAGGTCGGAGAAGAGAATCACGTTTCCTTCGCCCACCTCGTTGAGCACGCTCACCAGGTTACCCTCGCCGAAGGTAGCGCCCTCGGTGGTTTCCATCGTAGAGATGTTGGAGATGTAGCAGTCATCACCAATGGTGTAGTTGTTGATGAAGTTGCCCACGTTCTCGATGAGACAGTCGTCTCCGATGGTTACGTTTCTCAGGGTGGCATTGTTGATGCCGGAATGCTTTACGAAGCCTTGGCTCACCTCCACATTCTTGTTGAAGGCGCCGATGTTTACCTCGCCATAGAGCATCACGCGATGCATGTAGTTGGGCTTGAAGTCTTCTGAAACATTGATTGAAGTCCAGTCTTCAGCCCAGCAGTCGTTGCTCTTGAGTACCTCGATTTCCTCGGAGGTCAGAGGTCTGTAGTCATTCATTGTTGATATGTATTTAGGGAATTATTCGTAATCCTGGTACAGGAAGTCGTTGTATGGATACTTCTGTACGTGCAGTTCTCTTACCTTTTTATATAGCACCTCTCGGAACTCGTCGATGTTCTCCTTGTTCTTTGCTGAGATGAAGAGACAGTCGTCGTTGAGCTTTGCCATCCAGGTTTTCTTGAGATCTTCCAGCGGGATGTTCTCCTTCTCCATCGGAGTGAGGTCGTCTTCCTCCTTCTCCACCCAGGAGTAGTTGTCTATCTTGTTGAAGATGATCATCGAAGGCTTGTCGGAGCAACCTATCTCCTCCAGGGTCTTTTCCACTACCTGGATCTGCTCCTCGAAGTCTGGGTGAGAGATATCCACCACGTGCAGCAGGAGGTCTGCCTCACGGGTCTCGTCCAGGGTGCTCTTGAAGGAGTCCACCAGGTCGGTAGGCAGCTTGCGGATGAATCCTACGGTGTCGGCAAGGAGGAATGGCAGGTTATCTACCACCACCTTTCTCACGGTGGTATCGAGGGTAGCAAAGAGTTTGTTCTCTGCAAACACCTCGCTCTTGCTGAGCAGGTTCATGATGGTGGATTTTCCCACGTTGGTATAGCCCACGAGAGCCACGCGGATCATTCTTCCGCGGTTCTTGCGCTGGGTAGTCTTCTGCTTGTCTATTTCTGCAAGTCGCTCCTTGAGCAGGCTCATTCTGCCGAGGATGATACGGCGGTCCATCTCGAGCTGGGTCTCACCCGGTCCACGCAGACCTACCGATCCCTTTCCGCCACCGGAACCAGAACCACCACCCTGGCGCTCCAGGTGAGTCCAGAGTCGCTGCAGTCTTGGCAGCATGTATCGGTATTGTGCCAGCTCTACCTGCGTCTTGGCAGCTGCAGTCTGGGCACGCATGGCGAAGATGTCGAGGATGAGCGAAGTACGGTCGAGAATCTTCACCTGCAATTCCTGCTCGATATTCCGGATTTGCTTGGCAGAGAGTTCATCATCGAAGATCACCATACCTACTTCTCTGTCTTCCTCTTCCTCGTCCTTGATGTATTGCTTGATTTCCTCCAGCTTACCCTTTCCCACGTAGGTGGTCTGGTTAGGCGACACCACCTTCTGCGTGAATCGCTTCACGGTGACGGCGCCTGCGGTATCTGCAAGAAATTCCAACTCGTCGAGATATTCCTTGGTCTTGGCTTCGTCCTGTGTCTTGGTAATAAGACCCACCAGCACAGCGGTTTCCGCCTTGACTTCTGATATTACAAATTCTTTCATTCTTTACGTACGTATTATTATAGGTGCAAAGATAATAAAAAAAATGCTCTTATTATATATATAAGGTGAAAATTATGTTTTTTTTATGAAAGGGACCGCAAGGCTACGGGGCGGAAATCGGTATTTGCGAACGCAGGAATCGGCATGTCTGAATGCTGAAACCTGAAAACTCAGGCGCTGAAATCTGAAAACGTTTACGTCTTTTTTCTGCAAAAAGATGCGTTAAATTTTGATTCATATCAATATTTTGCGTACTTTTGCAACCAGAAAAGAAAACTGATTTTCAAAGATACAAATCATAACTACATAAAAACACAAACTGCTGAAACATTCAAAAACTCAAAAGCCTCGACGTGATGTCGGGGCTTTTTGGCATTAAAATCCCTTTAAATTAGCGAATGTATCTATTTTTAAATGAATCTTCCGCCTCTTTCTTCAAAATTTTGCTTATCTTTGCAAGCATTAAAACAGGCATTAAAATAAATCAAACCTAAGAAGAAAATAATATGAAGCAAAAAATGAGTATCGCTGGTATTTTGTTGCTTGCTGCTTTGGGTATGCAGGCTAACAACTATACAGTGAAGTCGCCAGACGGTAAATTGGTGGTGAATGTTGCTTGTGAGGGAGGCAAGGCTTCCTACACGGTAGATTACAATGGCAAGCAGATGCTGGGAACTTCGGCGCTCGGTCTGGTTGCCAATTATGGTGATTTCTCAAAGGATCTCACCATGGGCATCCTAAAGGGTGGGGAAGTGAAGCCGCTTGCCTACAAGATGACCCGCATCAAGAAGAGTGACATCAAGAAGGATGTGGTGGATGCTACCATCGGTTTCCTCAACAGTAAGAAGGATTCCATGACCCTCCATCTTCATGTAAGCAACAACGACATCGCCTACAAGTATGAGATGAGCCGTCCTAAGAAGGATAATCCTAAGTCGGTGATTATATATAACGAGGTGAGCGGATTCAATTTCCCGGAGAAGACCACTACCTTTCTCTGTCCTCAGATTACTCCGATGACCGGTTGGGAGCGCACCAAACCATCTTATGAGGAGGAATATACTCCGGATGCTCCGATGAACGTGAAGTCACAGTTCGGTGTGGGCTATACCTTCCCTTGCCTCTTCAAGGTAGGCAACGACGGTTGGGTACTGGTCAGCGAGACGGGTGTTTCAAGCGCTTATCCAGGCTGCCGTCTTTCTGATTACGAGCCGGGCAAGGGCTATACCATCGCCTTCCCTCAGAAGGGTGAGAACAATGGCATCGGTTCTGAATATGCCGGTATCCCATTGCCGGGCGAGACTCCTTGGCGTACCATCACCGTAGGTTCTTCGCTGGCTCCTGTCGTAGAGACCACCATCCCTTACGATGTGGTGGAGCCTTTGTATGAGGCATCCCAGACCTACAAGCCTTCCCGCTATACCTGGAGCTGGCTCATCTGGCAGGATAACTCTGTCAACTATGATGATCAGGTGAAGATGATAGATGTTGCTGCTGCTCAGGAGTATGAAGCCGTATTGGTGGATGCCTGGTGGGACAAGCAGATAGGCAGAAAGCGCATTGAAGAGTTGAGCAAGTATGCCAAGAGCAAGAAGGTAAGCCTGATGCTCTGGTACAATTCCAACGGTTTCGAGAATGATGCTCCTCAGACTCCTCGCCAGATCATGAATAATTCCATCGCCCGCAAGAAAGAGATGGCTTGGATGAAGAAGATAGGCGTGGTAGGCATCAAGGTGGATTTCTTCGGTGGCGACAAGCAGGAGACGATGAAACTCTATGAGGATATCCTCAGCGATGCCAACGATTATGGTCTGGAGGTCATCTTCCATGGCTGCACCCTTCCTCGTGGCTGGGAACGTATGTATCCTAACTATGTTTCGAGTGAGGCTGCCCTGGCTTCAGAGAATGTATATTTCACGGATTATCATGCCAAGAAGGAGGCCTTCGAGATGACGATGCATCCGTTCTCAAGAAATGCCGTAGCCAGCTTCGACTGGGGTGGTGTGATGATGAACAAGTATTTCTCTAAGGATAACAAGAGCCGTCATCAGCGTTATACCAGCGATGTGTTTGAGATGGCTACAGCCATCACCAACCAGAGCAGCGTAAACTGCATCTGTCTCTATCCTAACAATTTGCAGGATGTACCACAGTGGGAGTTGGATTGGCTCAAGAATGTACCAACGGCATGGGAGGATACCAAGTTTATTGCCGGTTATCCTACCAAGTATGCAGTAGTGGCTCGCAAGTCGAGCGTAGAGAATGGTTCTGGTGCAGCACTTACAGCCGGCAGATGGTTTGTAGGCGGACTGAATGCTACAGACAAGCCTCTTGCCCTGACCTTGGATTTGCCGATGTTTGCGGGTAAGACCGTTACTTATATCACCGACCAGCCAAAGAAGAAGGGCGAGAAGTTCTTCACTTCTGTCAAGAAGACTTTGAAGGTTGGCAAGGATGGTAAGGCAAAGGTAGTGATTCAGCCTAATGGCGGTATCATCATCGAATAAGATGTTGAAAATGAGGCTTCTCGGTTTTTGAGCCGAGAAGCCTCATTGATGTATCATAAAAGTCTCATTAAAATTGGCTCGCCAGTAAATTCCTGTGTCTATAATGTGGAATTAAGGAGTAAATTTCGTATCTTTTCCCTCACAAAACAATATTGATTATGCAGAAAGAACCATTATTTAAGCTTTTGAGCTATATATTGCCAGCCGAGTTTACGGAGTATTTTGACCTGATAGATGTCAAAAAGGAAGAACGTAAGCAGGAACTAAACCGCAATTAAAATTTCATTCTCCTTTCACAATCACCATATCATTCTTATAGTCAGTTACTTAAGTGTGAAAGGAGATTCTGTATCCCCAATAGTACTACGGCAATCAGGTGAAACGATAAAAGAACCAACTGCGCTTACCACTGCACCATTTACCTTGAGCTGAAACAACAATAATAATCAGCAGAAAGGACTAATAATATGAGGAGAAGGAAGTTTAGTCTAAAGGAGAAGACAACTTAGTCTAAAGGAGAAAGCAACTATCACAAAAGGAATAGAAAAGGCTTCTTGGCATTGGATGACCCGGGTCATCCATATAGATGACGGGAGTGAGCCATATAGATGACTAGAGTCATCCATATAGACGAGCTTAGTCATCCAGCCGATAAATCGTCCCTTTTCGCCTGCCAACATCAATCCCTCATCCTTCTGATTACTATGCTTCATCCCAACATTCATAACAAAGACGACCACTAATCACTATCAAGACGTCCACTATTCCCTATCGGAGCAAGACACATTGCCATATTTAAGCTTAGCCATCAATTACTGCCTCAAAATAAAGAGAAATTTCCTTTCACACTTAACCCGCTCATTTTCAATATAATGCACATTCCGTGAAAGGAGATGTATCTTTCACTTTAAATATTTTCTGCAAATTTATCCCCCTAAAATTTGGCTCAGGGAAGATTGTCCGCGGATAGACAACCTTTCCTTACCAATATAAAATCTCATGAAATAAAAACTGTCGTGAAACGCAAGAAGTCTGCTGGCATCACTGCCAACAGACTTCACTTTTCACTAAACCGAACCTAAAATTCTATCTTATATTTGAAAATCATGTAAATTCTATGGAAACCTGAATAAGTCTTATTACCTTTAAAAAACTAACCTAATCTATTCTTTCTTGTATAACGCCTGCAAAATGAATTGTCTTTTCCTATTTTATTATTCAGCAATAGTCTGCTGCTCTGTAGCTGTCTGATCTGCTGTCTGCTGTTCTGTAGTCTCCTTCTGCTCAGTAGTTTCCTGCTGGGTAGAATCTTCTGTTGTTGCTGTAGTCTCCTCTGTTGTATTCTCCTGCTGGGTAGAATCCTCTGCTGCAGCCTGTGGCTGAACAGGAGCATCTACTGCCAATGAATCGGAAGGTGCATTTGGAGCTACTGTATCAACAGGAGCAACCTGAGCGTTACTAACCATTTTGCTTGATGCAAAAACGTTGCTTACTGAAACCATAACCAAAGCTGCGATAGCTGCAAACATAAACTTCTTCATAATCTTATCTTTTTTAAATTGTTACTAATTGATGTTACTTTTTTGTTTGTGGATTCATTATCGAACCCGCTCATCATAGTCACAATCTGCGTGCCAAAAAGATAAGGAAATTGCCTTTCTATTGATAATCAGACTCTTATGTGTTTTATGCCAAAAATGTATGGTGTGGAATGTGAGGAAAACATGTGGAAATATTCCCCAAAAAGTTGGGGAATGTATGCATAAAAAAAGGTCCCGACGGGGATGTTACTCCCCGAAGGAACCTTTCTCATATAATAGGAAATGATAAAAACCTATCTTTTAGAGATTCTTGAACTCGATGCCGTTTGCCTCTGAGTAGTCAATGGTGATTGGCTTCTCGCGACTTACTTCCTCGGCAAGAATCTTCTTGCTCAAATCGTTCAGAACGTAATCCTGGATGGCACGCTTTACCGGACGGGCACCAAACTCTGGATCGTAACCAACCTCGGCAAGATAACCGATGGCAGCTGGAGTCCAGCGGAGATCGAAGCCCTGAGGCTCCAACATCTTCTTGGCTCTGTTCATCTGTAACTCCACAACCTTGGCAATCTGATCCTTGGTCAATGGCTGGAAGGTGATGATGTCGTCGATACGGTTCAGGAACTCCGGACGGAAGGTCTTCTTCAACATCTCACGGCTCGCATTGGAAGTCATGATGATGATGGTGTTCTTGAAGTTGACTACACGACCCTTGTTGTCGGTCAATCGACCATCGTCCAATACCTGAAGCAGGGTGTTGAAGACATCTGGGTGAGCCTTCTCAATCTCATCGAAGAGAACTACACTGTATGGCTTGCGGCGAACAGCCTCGGTCAACTGGCCACCCTCATCGTATCCTACATACCCCGGAGGCGCTCCAATCAAACGGGTGACACTGAACTTTTCCTGATACTCACTCATATCTATTCTCGTCATCATCGACTCGTCGTTGAAGAGATACTCGGCAAGTGCCTTGGCAAGCTCGGTCTTACCTACACCGGTGGTGCCGAGGAAGATGAAGCTGGCGATAGGACGCTTTGGATCCTGCAAGCCGGCACGGCTGCGGCGTACGGCATCACTTACGGCAGTGATTGCCTCGTCCTGACCGATGACTCTCTTGTGGAGTTCCTCCTCCAGATGGAGCAGTTTCTCACGTTCGCTCTGCATCATTCGGCTCACTGGTATTCCGGTCCAGCGGCTTACTACCTCTGCAATATCATCGGCTGTCACCTCTTCACGGATCATTGCCTCACCGCCCTGGGTGCTCTTCAGCTGCTCCTGAATCTTCTTGATATCCTCTTCAAGAGCTACCAACTTAGAGTAGCGAATCTCGGCTACACGTTCGTAATTGCCTTCACGCTCCATGCGCTCAGCCTCGAACTTGAGGTTCTCCATCTCCTGCTTGTCTTGCTGAATTTTGTTAACAAGAGCCTTTTCGCCTTCCCACTTTGCGCGGAAGTCGTGCTCCTTATCCTTCAACTCTGCAATCTCCTTGTCGAGTTGCTGAATCTTAGGCTGGTCGTTCTCGCGCTTAATTGCTTCACGTTCAATTTCCAACTGCTTCAAGTGACGGGTGATTTCATCCAGTTCCTCTGGCACGGAATCACGTTCCATACGGAGCTTGGCTGCGGCTTCATCCATCAGGTCGATGGCCTTATCCGGGAGGAATCTGTCAGAAATATATCTCTCGGATAACTTGACAGCTGCTATGCAGGCATCATCCTGAATACGAACCTTGTGGTGGTTCTCGTAACGCTCCTTGATACCACGAAGAATGCTGATGGCATCTACCTCGTCTGGCTCATTCACCATCACAGTCTGGAATCGACGTTCCAGCGCCTTATCCTTCTCGAAGTACTTCTGATACTCGTTGAGGGTAGTGGCACCGATGGCTCTCAGTTCACCACGAGCCAAGGCTGGCTTCAGGATGTTGGCTGCATCCATGGCACCTTCGCCACCGCCAGCACCTACCAGGGTATGAATCTCATCGATGAAGAGGATAATCTGACCGTTGGCATTGGTTACCTCCTTGATGACGCTCTTCAAACGCTCCTCGAACTCACCCTTGTATTTGGCACCGGCAACCAGTGCACCCATATCAAGCGAATAGAGCTGCTTGTTCTTCAGATTCTCAGGCACATCGCCACGGACGATACGCTCTGCAAGTCCCTCAACGATAGCGGTTTTACCTGTACCAGGCTCACCGATAAGGATAGGGTTGTTCTTGGTTCGGCGAGAGAGAATCTGAAGAACTCTTCTGATTTCCTCATCACGACCGATAACCGGGTCGAGCTTGCCGCTGCGAGCCTGTTCTACCAGGTTCTTGGCATATTTTTCAAGACTCTGATAGTTCTCGTCGGCACTCTGGCTCTTCACGTTCTGGCCCTGTCGCAAAGCCTGGATGGCTGCGGTGAGGTCCTTCTCGTTGGCACCCGCATCCTTGAGGATTCGGGCAGCAGTAGAGTTGCCTTTGAGGATAGCGAGGAGGATAGGCTCCACGCTGACGAATTCATCTCCCATCTTCTTGGCGATGTCCTCGGCATTGAGCAATATCTGGTTGGTATCGCCCGAGAGGTATGGCTGACCGGCACCCTGCACACGAGGCAGGTGCTGCATCTCCTGCTGCAGGAGCATGGCAATCTGGTTGCCGTTCATGCCCAGCTTCTGGAAGATGTAGTTGGTTACATCAGGTGCCTTCTCGATGATACCACTGAGAAGATGCACCGGTTCGATGGTCTGCTGACCATTTCTCTGCGCTATGTTCACAGCGGCCTGCACCGCTTCCTGCGCCTTGATTGTAAATTTGTCGAATGTCATATCTTAATCTCCTTTCTAAATGTTATTTGTTCTACTTCTTGTTGTCTGGCTTCAGTTCTTCCGGACTTTCAGCCTTGGATGATGCTTCAGCCTTGCTGGCTTCCGGCATCGCAATCCGTGGATGCGAATAGCGTGCCCATTGCGTGTTTTTGGGCGTTTTTCTGACATTTTGTCTGTTTTTCCCTTCCTTTTTCCCTATTCGCAGAAAAGCTTCTGTCAAAATGGCTGAACCATTACTTGATTTATCGCAAATATCCTTTAAATAATGTGATAATAGGTATTAAATATTTGTGTATTTCAAATATTCTTTGTATCTTTGCAGCGTTTTTAGAAACCATATTGAATATAAAAATTCGTAATATATAAAGTCAATGGCTGAAACAAAGAAGATCAAGACAGCTTTGGTGTCTGTCTTTCACAAGGATGGCTTGGACGAGTTGCTCGCCAAGTTGAATGAAGAGGGTGTTAAGTTCCTGAGCACAGGTGGTACTCAGAAGTTTATCGAATCTTTGGGTTATGAATGTGAAAAAGTTGAGGATGTCACCACATATCCATCAATCCTCGGTGGTCGTGTGAAGACTCTTCATCCAAAAATATTTGGAGGAATCTTGGCCCGTCGCGACAATGAGGGCGACCAGGAGCAGATGAAGGAGTATGAGATTCCTTCTATCGACCTCGTTATCGTGGATCTCTATCCATTTGAGCAGACTGTAGCCAGCGGCGCCAGCGATGCCGACATCATTGAGAAGATTGATATCGGCGGTATCTCCCTGATCCGTGCCGGTGCCAAGAACTTCAAGGACGTGGTTATCGTTCCTAGCAAGGCTGAGTACAGTGTGCTTCTCGATATTCTGAAGAAGAAGGGAGCTGAAACCGACATTGAGGACCGCAAGATGTTCGCAGAGCGTGCATTCGGCGTAAGTTCTCACTATGATACTGCTATCCACGCTTGGTTTGCCAAGTAATAAGAGGTAAACCTATTCATCTCGCAACTCTTCCCGCTCTTGAAAGCGAGGGCGGGAAGATGACTACAAAGGAAAGATTTTAAGCTTAAAATATTAGATTTACATTAGCAAATGGGATTTTTTTCATTTATTCAGGAAATCGCAATGGACTTGGGTACCGCCAATACCATCATTATCAGTGATGATAAGATCGTAGTGGACGAACCTTCTGTTGTTGCCCTCGACCGCCGCACCGACAAGATGATTGCCGTAGGCGAGAAGGCAAAGATGATGTACGAGAAGACTCATGACAACATCCGTACAATCCGTCCTTTGCGTGATGGCGTTATCGCCGACTTTACTGCCTGCGAGCAGATGATGCGTGGACTTATCAAGATGGTTCATACAGGAAGCCGATTGTTCTCACCTTCACTCCGTATGGTGATTGGTGTGCCTTCTGGTTCTACTGAGGTAGAGCTCCGTGCCGTACGCGACTCTGCCGAGCATGCCGACGGTCGCGACGTATATTTGATTTTTGAACCTATGGCTGCTGCTATCGGTATCGGTATCGACGTAGAGGCACCAGAAGGTAACATGATAGTTGATATAGGTGGTGGTAGCACCGAGATTGCAGTCATCTCTCTGGGTGGTATCGTATCCAACAACTCTATCCGTACAGCCGGTGACGACCTGACAGCCGACATCCAGGAGTATATGAGCCGTCAGCACAACGTGAAGGTTTCCGAGCGTATGGCTGAGCGTATCAAGATTCATGTGGGTTCTGCCCTGACAGATCTGGGTGATGAGGCTCCTGAAGACTTCATCGTTCACGGTCCTAACCGTATCACAGCGCTCCCTATGGAGGTGCCTGTATGCTATCAGGAGATTGCTCACTGTTTGGACAAGACTGTAGCCAAGATTGAGAATGCTGTACTCTCTGCTCTCGAGAATACTCCACCAGAGCTTTATGCCGACATCGTGAAGAACGGTATCTGGCTTTCAGGTGGTGGTGCTCTGCTCCGCGGTCTCGACAAGCGACTCCAGGACAAGATCAACATCCCATTCCATATCGCCGAGGATCCATTGCACAGTGTGGCTAAGGGTGCCGGTATCGCATTGAAGAATGTGGATCGTTTCTCATTCCTGATGAGATAATATTCAAGATATTTAAATTCCGCATCTGGACCACTTGTGCCCATTTGCGGAATTTTAATCATATACAGATTCATTTTTTAAAGTATGCACAACCTTTTAGAGTTTTTGCAGAAATACAACCATTGGTTTGTCTTCGTGATTCTGGAGGTGGTGAGCATGGTGCTTCTGTTCCAGTATAACAGCTACCAGGGCAGTGCGTGGTTTTCTACAGCCAATGCCGTGACTGGCAAGATCTATGAATGGGATGCCAACGTGGAGACTTTCTTCTCCCTGACCAAGGTGAACCAGGAGCTTACCCAGCGGAATGCCTATCTTGAGCAGCAGGTGCAGCAGCTGAGCGACAGCCTCTATGGGGTAACCAAGGATAGTGCCATCTATCACCGCGACCAGTTTGCGCTGCTTCAGAATTACCGACTCATCCCTGCCAAGGTGGTGGCCAACAGCCTGGACAAGCCAGACAACCTGATTACCATCGACAAGGGTAGCGCTGACGGCATCCATAAGGATATGGGTGTGATAAGCGGTACCGGAGTGGTGGGCATCGTGTATCTCGTGGCTCAGCATTACAGCATCGTGATACCAGTGCTCAACGTGAAGTCGAATATCAGTTGTACCATCCAGGGCAGAGGCTATTTCGGCTATCTGCGATGGAAGGGGGGCGTTTCGGAACTGGCATATCTGGAAGAGGTGCCACGCCATGCCCACTTCAAGCTGGGCGACTACGTAGTAACGAGTGGCTATTCGGCTGTGTTCCCTCCGGGAGTAAGAGTGGGCAAGATTCTGCACGTGTTTAATTCTGCTGATGGATTGTCGTATAGAGTACAGTTGAGACTTTCTACCGACTTTGCCCGTCTGCGTGATGTCTGCGTCATCGACGATGCCGTGATGAAGGAACGCCTGCAGATAATGCGTGCAGCACAAGATAGTATCATGCCCGACGGCAATACCAAGGGTAAAAAATAAAAGATCATAGTAAGAGGATATATATAAGTAGCAATGAGTATAGATTTGATAAAACGACTCGGCATCTTCGTGGTGCTTGTGCTGGTGCAGGGACTGGTATTCAACCATATCCACTTATTCAACTGCGCCACCCCCTTGCTGTATATCATCATGGTGCTCCATTTCCGCAGAAACTATCCACGCTGGTCGGTGATGCTGTGGAGCTTCATGATGGGACTTTGTATCGACGTATTTGCCAATACGCCGGGAGTAGCTGCAGCTTCGATGACCTTCATCGGACTGCTTCAGCCTTATCTTTTCGAACTCTTCGTGCCAAGAGACAGTGCCGACGACCTGGAGCCATCCATGCGCACCATCGGTGTCGGTTCGTATGTTCTTTACACGTTGGTTATCGTACTCGTTTATAATCTTCTATTCTTTACTCTGGAGACCTTCAATTTCTTCAATAGGATGGAGTGGCTCCTCCGCATCGGTGGCAGTACAGCCATTACGATGGTGCTCATCATGGCATTGGAGGGCTTCCGCAAGGGATAGAACCTTACTGCAAGACAGAGAACAGTAAAGAATCAAACAAAATTTTCAGCTATATATATAATATGGTGGATTACAATCTTGATAAGCGTAAGTATGTGATTGGTGGTGTGGCTATAGCAATTGTAGTCATATACACCATTCGTCTCTTTACGCTTCAGATTATGAGCGAGGATTATAAGAAGAATGCCGATTCCAATGCCTTCCTGAAGCAGATTGAGTTCCCTTCGCGTGGCGCTATCTACGATAGAAACGGCAAGCTGATGGTGTATAATTCGCCTTCCTATGATATCATGGTGGTGATGAAGGAGCAGGAGGGACGACTGGATACGATGGACTTCTGTAACTCCCTGGGCATTACCAAGGAGGCTTTCGAGAAGCGAATGGAGACCATCAAGGACAGAAGCAAGAATCCCGGTTACTCGCGATATACCCAGCAGCTCTTCATGAGTCAGCTTTCAGACAAGGACTTCAGCGTCTTCCAGGAGAAAATGTTCCGGTTCCCGGGCTTCTATGTGCAGAAGCGAAGTGTGAGAGAATATGCCTATCCATACGCTGCCCATGTACTGGGAGATGTGGGTGAGGTTTCGCAAGGCGATATCGAGGATGATGACTACTATCAGCCGGGTGACTATATCGGTAAACTGGGATTGGAGAAGCATTATGAGAAGCAGCTCCGAGGTATCAAGGGCGTGAAGATTATGCTTCGCGATGCGCGGGGAAGAATACAGGGAAGCTATCAGAACGGAAAGTTCGACCAGCGACCTGTTGCCGGTAAGGATCTGACGCTGGGTATCGATGTCAACCTCCAGGCTCTGGGCGAAAGACTGCTGCAGGGCAAGATTGGAAGTATCGTGGCCATCGACCCAAGAGACGGATCGGTGCTGGCGATGGTTTCTTCTCCTACCTATGATCCGCGCCGACTGGTGGGTAAGAATAGAGGAAAGATGCACAAGTGGCTCTCGCAGAACCCTTGGAAACCGCTCCTGAACCGTAGTATCATGGGACAGTATCCTCCGGGTTCTACCTTCAAGACTTCCCAGGCGCTGACCTATCTTACTGAGGGAATCATCACTCCGGGCACAGCTTTCCCATGTAATCATGGTTTCTCTTACAGAGGTCTGCATGTGGGATGTCACGGCCATCCGTCGCCTATTGCACTGGTGGATGCTATCAGTACTTCCTGCAACGGTTACTTCTGCTGGGGACTTTATTATATGATAGGCAATAAGAAAAAGTATGGTTCGGTGCAGGAGGCGATGACTGTATGGAAAGACTATATGGTGAGTATGGGATTCGGCTATAAGCTGGGCATCGATCTGCCGGGCGAGAAGCGAGGTCTGATACCAAATGCACAGTTCTATGACAAGGCCTACAAAGGTTCCTGGAACGGACTTACCATCATCAGTATCTCTATCGGACAGGGTGAGGTGAACCTCACTCCTCTGCAGATTGCCAATCTGGGTGCCACCATTGCCAACCGAGGCTACTACTATGTGCCTCATGTAGTGCGCAAGGTGCAGGGCGAACCGCTCGACCCGCTCTATACCCGCCGTCATTACACCAAGGCATCGAAGCGAGCCTATAACTATGTGGTGGCTGGTATGAGAAGTTCGGCACTGAAGGGTACCTGTAAGATGCTCTCCCGCTACGACTTCGAGGCTTGCGGCAAGACCGGTACGGCTCAGAACCGTGGTCACGACCACTCTGTATTCATGGGATTTGCTCCGATGAACAATCCGAAAATCGCCATCGCCGTGTATGTGGAGAATGGTGGATGGGGTGCCGACTACGGTGTGCCTATCGGTGGATTGATGATGGAGCAGTATCTGAAGGGAAAGCTCTCTCCTGCTTCTGAAAGTCAGGCTGCCCAGATGCAGGCTCGAAGAATCGCCTATGGTTCCAGCAGCAGATAATATACTGAAGTTTCAAATTATTGAATAATAAAAACAATGGCTCAATCAGATAATAAACAACCAGCTGGTATTCTCCGTTCGCTCGACTGGTGGACCATCGGCATCTATCTGGCATTGCTCTGCTTCGGCTGGATCAGTGTCTGCGGTGCCAGCTATACCTATGGCGACAATGATATCTTCAGTCTGGGTGCCCGTTCGGGTATGCAGATTATATGGATAGGTACCTCCATAGCGCTGGGCTTCGTCATTCTGATGATGGACGACAGGGTTTTCGATACCTTCGCCTACGTGATCTATGCCGTGCTGATATTGCTGCTTTTTGCCACGATATTCAATCCGCATAGCATCAAGGGTTCGCACTCCTGGCTGGTGCTGGGACCGCTGCGACTGCAGCCTGCCGAGTTCGGTAAGTTTGCTACGGCGCTGGCTGTGGCGAAGTTTATGTGCAGCTATGGATTCAATATCCAGAAAATGAAGCATTTTATGGCGGCTGTGGGCATCATTCTTTTGCCTATGGTTTGTATCGTGGGACAGCGTGAGACGGGTTCGGCTTTGGTTTATTCCGCCTTCTTCCTGATGCTTTACCGCGAGGGAATGCCGGGTGCCATCCTCTTTACCGGAGTCTCGATGGTGGTTTACTTTGTGGTGGGTATCAAGTACGAGAATGTGGTGATGTGGGACACCTACACCTCGATGGGAAAGTTCACGGTGCTGCTGCTGGTGCAGATCTTCACGGCAGGACTGGTGAACAGCTATACGGGCAACAGGAAGCATGCTCTCATCATCCTAAGCTACTCGGTGGGCATCACGCTCATCTTTGCGCTCTTCTCCACCTACATCATTCCGTTTGATATTGTATGGGTGCAGCTGCTGCTCTGTGCGGTGATGATCGGATTCCTGGTGTATCACGGTTTGAGAACCCGCTTCCGCAACTATTTCCTGATTTCGATTTTCGCAATGGGAAGTATTGCCTTCTTCTACAGTGCCGATTATGTGCTGAACAACGTGATGGAACCTCACCAGCGAGTGCGTATCAACGTGCTGCTGGGATTGGATGAAGACCTGGCGGGTGCCGGATATAATGTGCATCAGAGTGAGATTGCCATCGGTTCGGGTGGCTTGCAGGGAAAGGGATTCCTGAACGGAACTCAGACCAAGCTGAAGTTCGTGCCTGAGCAGGATACCGACTTCATATTCTGTACAGTAGGAGAGGAGGAAGGATTCTTGGGTTCGGCAGGCGTGCTGCTGCTCTTCCTGATGTTGATATTGAGATTGATACATCTGGCGGAGCGACAACCTTTCAAGTTCGGACGAATATACGGCTACTGTGTGCTCTCGGTATTCCTGTTCCACCTGTTTATTAATGTGGGAATGGTGCTGGGACTGACGCCGGTAATCGGTATTCCGCTTCCATTCTTCAGTTATGGAGGTAGTTCGCTCTGGGGCTTTACCATCCTGCTTTTCATCTTTCTGCGTATTGATGCCGGAAGAAACCTGGTAAGAAGCTAGATCTTGCAGCATAAGAAGCAGGATATTCCATATTGGAAGCTGGACTTTACAGCATAAAAAAAATGACCAGTGAGATACGTCTCATTGGTCATTTTTCGTTATTTTCACTCCGATGTCGCTTACACCCGGAAGAATTTCTCGCTTCATATCGTGGCGGATGGCGATATGGATGGAATCGCCTCTGTTTATCTTATAGATATTGATAGGGAAGTTGTATTGATAGTAGCTGATGCCCTGTCCCTTGTTCTCACCACGCTGGTTGATGAGCTGGCAGAGTATGGTATCAGTCCTCTCGATACGCTGACCCTTGTTGGCAGGGTAGATGGTCTGGTTCACGATGAGTGTCAATGCCGTAAACGGATAGGCCCCCGTGGTTCTCAGACCCAGACTCCGCCGATAATAGCCGGTGGCAGTCATCGGAGGGATTTCAAACGATAGGGTATCGTTCTTCTCCCATCCTGCAATCGGCGTGTGGGCATATTCATCATATACCTTGGCATGATTGCAAGCGCTGAAGGCTATGGTTGCCACCAGTATGAAAACGAAATGAATCAGTCTTTTCATTTTTACTTCTTGTCCTCCTGTGGCTTGTTATTTTCGCCCTGCTGTGGCTGGTTGTTGTTAGCCTGCTGAGGCTTGTTATTCTCGCCCTGCTGCGGCTTGTTATTATTGCCTTGCTGCGGCTTATTGTTATTGCCCTGTTGAGGTCTGTTTCCCTGCTGGCGAGGTCCCTTGTTTCTATTATCCCTATTGCGGTTATTGCCGTTTGGCTGACGGTTATCTCCCTTCTCTGAACGGTTGCCGTTTGGCTGGCGGTTATCTCCCTTTTCTGGGCGGTTCGCATTGCGGTTCTTGTTCTTCTTCTTTTTCTTCGCTTTGTCGAATCGGCTGAGATCAGACTCATTGAGCAGGTCGATACTCTTGGAAGTTTCCTTCATCTTGCCATTCTCCATCAGACTGAGCGGTTTCTCGCCCTGTTTATTCATCTCAATGATTTCCTTGGCACGTTCTGCTGTGATGGTCTCCAGGTTGGAAGCCAGGTTCTTATCAGAAGAGTAGGTGATAAGTCCGGCAAGGATATCTACCTTGAACTGATGGAACTCGCCGTCGGCAGTCTGAAGCACGGCATCCTTAGGTGGCATCTTTCGGCTTGCCTCCACATAGTTATCTACCTCGTAATTAAGGCAGCACTTCAGTTTGGCGCACATACCAGCCAACTTCTGAGGGTTGAGCGAGATGTCCTGGTAGCGTGCAGCATTGGTGCTCACACTTACGAAGTTCTTCATCCAGGTAGCGCAGCAGAGCTCTCTGCCGCAAGGACCGGTACCGCCGATACGGCCAGCCTCCTGACGTGCACCAATCTGCTTCATCTCGATACGGACATGGAAGGTATCGGCAAGAACCTTGATGAGCTGGCGGAAATCCACACGCTCATCAGCGATATAGTAGAAGATAGCCTTGTTGCCATCGCCCTGATACTCCACATCGCCGATTTTCATCTTCAAGCCCAGGTCCTTGGCTATCTGACGGCTCTGAATCATGGTATCGTGTTCGTGGCTCTTGGCTTCCTTTGCCTTGTCGAGGTCCACCTGCTTGGCAAGTCGGTAGATGCGCTTGATGTCATCCTGTGACTTGAGATTTGCCTTCTTGATCTGCAGTTTTACCAGTCGGCCGGTTAATGTTACTACACCCACGTCGTGACCTGGGTTAGCCTCTACAGCCACGATATCGCCCTTCTTGAGGTCGAGGTTGTTAACATTGTGATAATATCCCTTTCGGGTATTTTTAAATTGCACTTCCACCAGGTCGGTGCTCTCAGCGTTTCCTGGCACGTCGGCTAGCCAGTCGTATGTGTTGAGCTGTCGGTCCTGACGACCCACAGCCTTGCAGCATAGACCTCTATCGCAGCCATTCCACATTCTGAATTTCATATTTTTATAATTCACGATGTATTCTATTTATTATTATTGATTAATATATATTGCCCTTTCGGGATGTATTTCCTTTATTTTCTGATGAGCAGGACGATATTCTTCAGCGCCAGGTCGAAGAACACGATTTTCGGGTTGGCATTCTGGGCGATGAAACGCTTGCTTTCCTCGAAGAGATTGGAGATATCGATGATATTCGCCTCGTTGATGAATCGGGCGAAGTTCCTGGCGAAATTCTCCTCCTCCTGTGTCATATAACTGAGTTCCGGCTGTCGGAAATTATACATGAAACTCTCCCGCAGCATGTGCATGAAGTAATCGAGCATTCGCTTCTGCTTCTCTCTGCCGAAGGTGGCAACCACCTCGCTCCACTTCTTCAGGTCGTGGATGTTGCGCATATAGGAGAGGCGCATCAGCATGATGAACATATCCAGATGCTGGCGGTTTTCATTGCCTGAGTCCAGCTCCTCCAGCGCATGGTTCCAGTTGCCGTTGGCGATTCGGGCGATGCGGTGGGCTGATTCTGCATCCAGCGCTCTTCGCTCTATGAGCGCTTTCTCTACCTCGGAAGTTTCAATTTTCTTCAGGTCGATACGCTGTGCACGGCTTCTGATGGTTTCGAGCAGGAGTTCCGGCTGCTCGCTCACCAGGAGGAAGAGTGTCTGATGAGGCGGCTCTTCCAACAGTTTCAATATCTTGTTGGCGCTCGTGAGATTCATACGCTCCGGCAACCATATCAGACTGATCTTGTATCCGCCCTGGCTCGACATCATGCTCAGTTCTCTCGAAAGATTGTCGGTCTCATCGGCGGTGATGATAGCCTGCTTGTTGAAGTCGGCATCGGTTTTGCCCATACGCTGCATCCAGTCGCTGATCAGCACATACGGACCTTCCTGGAGGAGCATCTCACGCCATTCTTTCATAAAGTCGAGACTTACGGGCGTATGGTCGCCGCTCATCTCGGATGTCTTGATGGTAGGGAAGGTGAAGTGCAGGTCGGGATGCTCCCATTTTCTCAGCATCGGGGAATCGCCCAGCAGATAACTGGCGAAAGCTAGCGCCACAGCCAGTTTTCCACAACCTTGCGGACCGCAGAACATCAGTGCATGAGGTACACGATTCTCCAGAACCATCTCCATCAGACGGTTCCATATATCTTGCTGACCTATCACTTCACTATTTAACATTGAACTTTGAACTTTAAACTTTATGATGAGTCGTCAGTGGCAAAAAGTCCTGGCGACTCATTTCTTTTTCCTACTTTCTAAAATAGGCTTTTTGTAATCTGCTTCACGCTATCCACCGCCGAAACGGTGAAGAAATGGATATGATTGTATCCGTGATCGAAGAGATCTT
>ERZ1034949.137-NODE-137-length-49529-cov-88.519647_pt1 | contig 49529 bp, 57 predicted proteins | sample MGYA00520590_ERZ1034949 | MGnify/ENA primary metagenome ERZ1034949 (study PRJEB33766, sample SAMN09781752) | gut metagenome | biome: gut microbiome | host: Homo sapiens | place: Madagascar | study: EMG produced TPA metagenomics assembly of the PRJNA485056 data...
TTAGGGTTAGGAGTGTATTCATAGGGAGGTGTAGATATAAAGTATATACGTGGTAAATCCATAGTTTCTAAATCTTCTAGTTTGAAAAATCTTATGTGATTTGCCCCATCAACTAAGAAGAACTTGTCCATAAATTGCACACCACTAACAGGTTTATATACACCATCTTGTCCCCACGGTATAAATATTGGAGTTCCATCAGACCTAACATACACAAAATTCTCATCAACGTGCATTAATAGAGTCTCAACTCCTGGTTCTGGTTTTAACACCCATAATCTACGTAATTTACCTTCTATGTTGTATGCAGGGTTGTGGAATGTGTATTTAGTTAAGCCACTTCTTTTTTCAAGTAAACCGTCTTTTCTAAAACGTACATTTAATAGATTGGGGCTTTCGTTATCGTTAAGTCTTGAAGGAGAAGATGTATTGTTAAGTCCTCCTGTAAAGTTCTTAACAGTAAAAGTTATTCTTTGAGGTGATGAGGGAATAGAAGAATTGTTTATAAATGATTTGCTATTAAACATACTATTCACCACCTAATACAAACTTAGTGAAATACACATCTTTAACCGCATCAAATGGTTTGTTATTACTCTCATCATAACCTTCTATAACAAGTTCTCCATCATTTATAAGTTGTTCCATTTCAGAAGTTTTGTACTCATATTCATTCATAAATTGTTGAGCTAAGTAGTTTTGTTCATCTTGTGTAAAACATCTACTAGCACCATATATAGCAAGTAAATGATGATACTCACTAGGTAAAAGTATTGGCTCATCAGAAAGAGATGTTAAATACTCCATACCTTTAAAATATTTATAACGTCTAGTTCTATCTACACCTTCATTTATAAATGCAATTATATCGTCTTGTGTAAACAGTGAGCCTGTAATATCTCGAGTATATTGTCTAACTCTAGTTATCAAATCCTTCAACGTCATTTATGTATTCACACTCCTCTCTTACATTTTCGATAGCGTGATTATTGTCTTTAGCGTATACTTGCATAAAAGAACTTAACATATCTATTATAGCATTTTGTCTTTGTATGATTAGTTCAAACATACGCATATATCTATCTTCTATCATATAATCAACTCCTTTAAAAAAGAGTAGGGATTAAACTCCCTACCCCTTAAGTATTTTTATTACTTTTTAGCTTTTCTTGACATTTCGCCTTCACCTTTAGAACCAACCATTCCTCTCCAATCAGAGAAACCGTAAGAATATCTCATATATCCTCTGTACTTAGCAACGAAAGTATCGAAATCTTCTTCGTTTTTGAACTCTGGTCTAACTCTCCAGAAGAAGTTTAATTCGTGTCTTGAACCGTCTTGTAAGAACCACATAGTGTCAGAACCACCTGCTTCTTCTCCTAAGTAGTCAAGAACTACTATTTCAAGACCTGCACTCTTTAAATATTCGTTTGTATCATTTAATTCAGTTCCAGATACTTGTGTAGAGTGTAATATTCTTCTAGCTTCATCTTCTAAAGCAGGAGGTATTATTAACTTAGTAGCTTTCATTTGTATTAAATTACCTGCTTCGTCTAATTGAGTTCTCATTAATTTTAATCCTTCTTTTAATGTTTCTCTTGATAAAGCTCCTTCCATTAAGTTTGAACAAGTTTTACTTGAACAGTCAACTAATGTGTGTTGATCGTGGAATAACTCTTTTCCATCTCTACCTTTGAAGGCACCAGACTCACCTTTAAAACCTTTAGTTAAAACAGTTATAGCATCTCTTTCAACTTTAGCTCTACCTGCTCTAGCAAGTGCCTTAGACATTTTCTTCATTTGACCATACTTTTCGTCATCGTATAACTCTCTACCTATCATAAAACCTTTAGTGAAAGCCTTATGTTTATAAGTAACATCTCCACCATCAGATATTTTAGCGTATGCTACTGTGCTAACTTCTGATGTTCTTTCTTCCCAATCACCAAATGCTCCCATTCCGTGGTCTGTTTCAGTTGCAGAAGTAGAAGTTTGTACATTGAATATTTTTGGGAATTGTTCTGGTATCTCATCATAAGTCTCGAAGAATATCTTTCTTAACCCTGGGTATAATAATTTACCAAAGTTTTCAGACACGTGAGTGTTAGTTGTTGTTGGGTCTACTGGTGTTTGTGCACCAAACATTTGTAAATTCATTTTTAATTTTGGCATTTTGTTTGCTCCTTTGTTATGTTATGTTTTATTTATTTTATCTCCACTTGGCATATTCGCTAGGTGTCATCCCCATAGCTTTCGCTATCCTTGACTCTCTATTTGACAGATTAACAGTATCATCCTGTTTGATAGGCTTTTGGGACATTTGACCAACTATTGATTGTGTCTCAAGGGAGTTTTGTTTAAGTTCATTAAGTAATTCTTCTTTGATTTGTTTTCTAAGCTCTTCCATATTTGGTTCTTTAACATTATCTGCTTTCATAGCTTTGTAAGCTACTTCTAAGTTTAGAACATCGTGTTTTTCTGCATATTCTAAAACCTTATCTTCATCAAAGTCAGAATACTTGTTTTTAAGTCCAGATACATAACTGTTGTATCTTTGTTCTTCAATAAAATCTTCCATCTCTTTAACTTTCTTAGTTAATTCGTCTGGAACAAAGTTATTTAATTCTTTATAACCTTCAACATCTACGTTTCTCATAGCTTGAACTAGATGTGGGTTTTGCTCTAAATATTTATATAATTCAAGTGCAGATTGAGTTTCCTCATCATACACAGGACTAGCTTCTTGTTGTGGTTCTTCTTCTTTACCAAAACGCTCTTCGTATAACCTTCTTAATTCCTCGTCATTTGGATTGTAAGGCTCTTTAACATCTTCAACAGGTGTTTCTTCAACTTCCTCAACAGAGTCGCTTACAGGCTCTTCTATTGGTTCAGAAGGCTCTTCTGTGTTATCAGTTATACTATATGCCTCATTAAAAGCAGATGTAAAGAAGTCTCTATCATCATTCATACTAAACATTTGTAAGTTCATCTTACATATTTTCATTAATCATTCCCCCATTCATATTTTGCATATCTTGTTGTAGCATTTCTGCTAATTGTGGATAGTTTTGTAATATCTCTCTAAACATATCTGGGTCTTGTTGAGCTAAAGCTAATAACTCTTCTAAGACTTCATCTGGTATTTGTTGAGAGTTAAGTGCTTCTTCCATTTGTGCATTTTCAGAAAGTAATTGTTCTTCTAACATTTTCTTTTCTTCTTCATTCACATCAGAAGTTTCCTCATTAGGTGTTGCTTCTTCTTTACTTTGCACTTTACCGTCTTTTAATCCTCTCTTATAACCTTTTTCTTCGATTTGAGACTCATACTCTTTCTTATCTCTTTGTTCTTTATCCATTATAAGTTCATCAACTTGTTTAGAAGTCAAATCAGACGCTTGAACAACTTGTTGTAACATACTCATTACTTGTTCAGTTACACTTTGGTCTAACTCACCTTTTTGTTGTTGAGTTTGTTGCATTTGCATTTGTTGCTCTTGTTGTAACTGTTCCTGTTGAGCTTGTTGTTGTTGAGCTTGAAGTTCTGCAAACCTATCTGTTATAGCTTTCTTATCTCCTGTTGGTAAGAACTCTAATACGGCTTTTCTATCTACAAGAGGTAAACCGTCCTCACCATTTGTTTGAGCAAGTCTAATCATTAAGTCTAGCATTGCGTTTCTATTTACAGGCATTGTAGAACCTGCCATAACTTTTAAGTCATAATCATTTGAAAGAACTTGTGCACCAATTTCTCTAAACGACGGATTACCTTCTACATCAGTAACTCTAACCCATCTATCTAACTTCCAAAATTGTTGCATACGTGAATAAACTATTTGAGCAAGTTCAGAAAGTGATGCTTCCATAAGTTTTATTTTTAAACGTATACGTGCTTGAGACGCTTCTTGAAGTGCAAGTATTGCAGACGCCGCAGTTACACTACCTTGTTGTTCACCTTTTAGTGAGTCAAACACTCCAGATATATCTTGTATATCTTTTTTAAGAACTTCTATTTGTTCTCTAACGTAGCTTGGCATAGCAGGTGGTGTATCTCTTCTAACTTCACTACCAGGAGTCTTTCTTATAACAAGTCCTGGACGGTTAGTAAGTTTACCTTGTCCTATGCCAGAGTTTTTATCTATTATCCACTGCATATTAGCAGTATTTTTAGCATTATCTATGATTTGATTTGTAAGTTCATTTACATAGTGCTGAGGAGACATTACTTGCTCTACTTCTCCAACACCCCAAAACTCAAAAGGTATATCATAGTTTTTCATAAGTACAAATGGGAATTTTCCATCTTTGTAAGGATTTTTCTTATCAGATAACAAGATACCTAACTCTGGTAAACACGTTATAACTCTTCCTTTAGGATATTTAAGTTGTTTCTTACCTTCTACTGTCTCATCCATTGTTACCCAATCACGACACCACATTTCAAGTATTAAAACTTGGTTTGCGTCTTGTGTATCGTTATTATCTCTTTCGGCAACTAATTCAGACATTGTTATACGTGAGCCTTCTATGGCACTTGCTTTTTCTGGGAATTGTTGTTTAATTTGATTTGCGTTTCTATAAGTAGCATAAACCAAAAATTCAGAATTGTCAATACTTTCTGCCAAAGGGTCTGGAAATATATTGAAAGGGTCAACAGGTTTTATACTTATATTACCGTATTCACCATCTTTACCATCCCATTGAACAAACCATACTGCGTTTCCATATACTAACATTGGTATAAGTTGTGCAGGAAGTTTTAAAGACATTTTCTCTCTATCCCATTCATAATCAAGTGCAGTTTGCACATCGGCAGAAAACTCCATACCTTGTGGTGTAGAAGGAACTGCTAAGAATTTAGGGTTATTATCTGTCATTATAGGTCTTATAGTTTCTATTGTAGAAAATACGTGATTACTTATCTCATTTGATTTGTAATCTGGTAAATTCTTGTTTTGGAAGTACGTACCTTTATACGCACTCATATATTCTTTCCACTTGTCCATAAGTGGAGCTTTAGCAACATATGCTTGTTTAAATTTAGAATACACCCACTCTACAAGTTTCCTTTCCTTTTCAGTAGGCATATATTTTTTAGAATTATCCGACATTCTTTATCACCAACCAATCTTCGGCTAATAAATCTTTTTGTGGTGCTTCCCACGGTGCAATTGTTTTACCAATTGTCTTATAAATTGTCTCCATATCTTCATCATAAGATATAGATACATTATCGTCCCAATCGTGTCTTTTAGCTTTGTGTCCTATTTTTAAATACTGTAAAACCTCACTAAAACTGTAAATAGCCATACTTCTTTGTTCTATCACTCACATACCTCCAATTCATTTTCATCTTCAAATAACGGGTCTACAACCTCTTTCTTAGTCTCATCAACAACCTCTGGTACATAATTATCTCCCTTACCTTCCAACCACACTTGAAGGGCAATAGCAAGACTCATTACGCAGTCATCGTGGCATCCTTGTTGAGCGTTTGTACTTCCGTTTTCTTCAATTATATATGTTAATAACTCTTGAATAGTTGTTTTGTCATTTATACCTATGTGAAAATCTCTAACAAACTCTGCTAGTTTATCTATCGCCATAGGTTTAGTTTTACTCGTTGTTTGCCAACCTAATTTCTTTGTTATACTATCTGTAAATCTATCGTAAATCTTAGCAAAATATAAATTCCAATAATCGTAGCTTTGAATAGCTTTAAGCGTTGTTAAACCGTGATTATTTGACTCTACTCCTAAATACGCTTCATTATAGTATATTGCAAGTTTAACTAACTCAAATCCAAATAGGTCTGGGTCTATATGACCATACCACTTAGCAACCACATCACAGTTACTATCAAGGACTTGTGCAACAGAGTAGTCTCCCTCTATTTTACCTTCTGCAACGTCTGCTCCTATTACATAAAATTCCCCAGGGATAGGTGTTTTCCATATTTCAATGTAACCTTTATCATCTTGTAGGAATTCAACAGTAGAACCCTTCTCTTTAAGGTATCCTCTAGTTCCTTCTTTAGCGTGATTAAGGTATTTACGTACAGATGCAGTATTAAATACAGGTCTACCACTCGCTATAAATGCTTCCTCTGGTGTAGAAGGGTATTCTTGCATAAATAGCTCTACATTTCCTTGACACTTATTTGATATTGTATACTTACGCCAATACATTTGCTCTAGTGTTAGATTATTATTCTCCATTAATGTTCTTTCATACTCGTTTAATGTACTTGCAAAGTATTCTTTCTCATTATCTGATGTGAATGGACGTGTATATGTCTTATCTGTAAACCACGGATAAAATAACGGTATAAAATCATTCTCTCCTCTAGTTGCTTTTTGCCACATATCGTAGAAGTAACCTCCGACACCATTAGCGGTAGACTCAAGAATTACACAACTATTTAATGTATCTGGAACACATTGTAAAAGTCCAAGCATTGTTGTAGTTGCGTCTGGGAAGAAAGCTACTTCTGATGCGTGTAAGTTATGCACAGTAGCAGAACGACCAACTTCTACTGTACCTGCCGTAGCAACAGTTATTTTACTTCTTAACCCAGGGTTATTCTTCTTCTCAACAGGGTCTCCTGTTGGGTTCTCAAAAACAAGTTCTTTACCGTTTGAATATTTTATCATAGGTTTTATTACAGTAGGTAATTCTTCGTAATAAAGTTTTGACATATTAAATAAGTTTTGAGTGGCTTTATCTTCGTGTGCTATTATCATTGAGTTTTTAAAGGTGTTAGTAGTTGTATCGTGGAATATATAACCCTCTGTAAACGTACTAAATCCCATTTGACGTGCTTTTAAGACTATAAATCGCTTTAACTTACCTTCTCTTTCACACTTTTTAATCTCGTTATTAAACATCTCTTGTGCGTCATTGATTTTAAAAGGTATAAGTTTAGCTTCTTTATTACGTATTTTTAAGAAGTTCTCCATATAAAACGGTCTATCCTCTTTGATACGCTTTAAAAGTATCTGTGTTTTATTCAACAGTAAACTCTACGTCTGTTATTAGATTTTCTGCTAAGTCGCTTAATTGCATTTCGATAGTTTTAACAGTTTTATCAACCTTAATCTCGTTCTTAGCTTTATGACCTGTTCTATCAAGTATATCTTTACACGCTTGAAATGCTATACCATCAATAGGAGAGTCCATTAATTCGTTCATCTTCTCTATTGCTTTCATACGCATAGCTTTGATTTGAACATCTATCATTTCGTGTTCCATAGCTTGATACTCTTTAATTGCGATGTTTACATCTTCACGCTTTAACCAAGAGTTTATAGTGTTTTTATGTACTTCTAGTAATTGTGCTAATTGAGTTTGATTGTATTGACCTGTTAAATATAGGTGGACAAAACGTTGTAATTTAGGTTCTAATAATTGTACTTCATTACTCACGTTTATTCTCCCTTTCTAATATGATATCTGTTACTATAAAAGGTGCAAGTAAAGAAGCTATTATTAATACGTCTAAAAACTTCTCCATACTATCTCCTTCTTTCTATCATATCTTGTTGTTCTTTTTCAAATTCGTTTGTAATTATCTCGACATCATCTTGAATTTCATAGGTAGGCGGTATATCTGATGCGTTTGGTATATCGTATATACCCATATTATTTAACTCTTCTTCAAAACGTTTAGCTTGAAGTTCTATATCAGTAGGTTTAACGCAATTAACTTCCTCTTCTTCTATCTCATCATAAAAAATTGCTTTTTCTTGTATATTGATATTATCGTTTTTCGGCTTTCTACGTTTAGGAATTGCTACGTTTAAATCTACTATTAAACCAAATATATTTAAGTATAATTGTATCACTCTTTCACCCCTTTATACGTTATATACACGTTTATATACGTGTTATATACGTTATTAATACGTTCTATAAAACTCGTTTCACTCGTTTTAGTTACTCAAATCAAAGATTTAAGTAACAGGAAGATACGTATTTATATGTTTATATTTGTGTGATTTGAATGTAATGAAAATCACTAAACCTCCAACGGAGGTTTATAGAACGTTTCATACACGTTTACTACACGTATTTATACGTATATAGTAAACCATAAAAAAATTGTTGTCAAGCCCTTGTATTTTTCTCTGATTTGTGAAAGTGTTGAAAACACTACGTTTTTAAAAAGTTACAATTTTGTAACTATTTTGTTACATACTTTTTCGGCGTTTGTGTTATAATATATATACGATATTTTTTACAACTCATAAATTCTAGATTTTTATATTTCAAGCAAGAAGCTCTCTACGTTTGTAGGGGGCTTTTTACGTTTATATACACGTTATCTATGTATACTGATGAGGGACTCCTGTTTTCTCGTATGGGGGTCTCGTTGAGCACTCGTTGGGAAAGGAGTATGTTTTCGATTGACACACTACTGTATTGTTGGTTGACACACTACCACCCACACACAACACACACATACACACATAAATATGGTGCGTCGTTTTCCGTTACCCTGGGGGTGGTATAACGTTGGTCAAGTGTGTGTGTGCTCTTGCAGAGGGCGTAAACAAACGATAAGGCGTGTTTGTTTAGTATTGCTTCGCACTTTCGATATCGAGTTTTGAGACACGTATAAATAACGTACTTACCGTATTTAGTGTAGTGATTTGTCCACGGCTTCGCCGTTACACTTCGCCTAACGCTCACGAACAGTATGTTCACGTTAAGCTCCGTTTATGTCTCCGCCCAAAGCCTCACGTTCGTTCGTTTTAAGCTCCGTCCACCACGCACATACACAACTTGTAACCACAACGTATCTCTCACGCTCTAGGAAGCTCACACAACGCTTCCACAACGTTAGTAATACGTAACTACCTCCCACGCATATGTGCAGTACGTTTGGGGCTACGCCCCCGTTTTCACACCTATACTTTTCGAGTAATTTTACACATTCACACACATATTCACTACAAGTACACACTACACGTACACATTATGTTAAATTTCACATCAATTTACGAGTTATTCTACTTCTTTTTATACACTTTATTTATAACGTTATAATACGTATCTTATTATAGGTTTTCACTACGTTCAAACCTAGAAAATTAATTATCATTAATTTTCGCAAAGCATTTACACATTCTCAAATCTTTCTAACTCTAATCACAAGTATATCGGCTAACGTATTTATTGTTTTGAAAACCATATTGGGGAGTACACCCTAAAGGGTGTGTGTTTGAAGTATAAATATTATTAATAATTAGGAGGTAGTCAAAATGGCTAAAAAAGGATTAAATATGGAGAAAGTAGTAGAAATAAGAAACGAGGTAGAAGAAGTTATGGAAGTAAAAACTACACCAATAGTAACAGAAATGGCAGAACACGTAGGAGCTTCATTAGAAGATATAGATGCTTTAAGAGAAGTTATAATAGAAGAACAATTAGAAGAAATGAATAGAATAGAAGAAATGGAGATGAATAAAATGGTAGAATTAAAAAATAAGGTAGATAACGGAATAAAATATGCAATATTAAGTGGTAAAGGTGTAGAAGATACTGCTAAGTTTGTATCTGGTAAACAATTATTAGGTATATTCAAATCATACAAGGAAATAACAAGTGTTGAGATGAGCGATACTCAAAAGAGTTATTTAAAGACTTTAAATTCTAAACAATTATCAAACATATTACATACACTTAACATCGCTAGAAAAACATTAGTTGCTTAATGATACATCTTGCTCACATCTAACGATGTGGGCGACATTGTGTTATTAAACACAAATAAATAATATATACATAAAGGAGTTAGACATAATGATAAAACAACTAAACATATCAGACCTAAATGAAAGAGCAAAGGTTAGTTTTAACCTTAACCATGATGAGGAGACTGCTTGGGTCGAGCTTAAAACTTTCTATTTAGAAAAGTACAATACAACTATACCAGAGTGTGGTATAAAACAAGTGTTTATAAACATTCTTAAAACACTAAAGAAAAGACACTAGGGGACTACTGGGGAGTAGAGATTTTCCGATTTACAAAACCAAACTATATCAAAACTAAAGGAGAAGAAAGACAATGATGAACAGAAGAGAATTAGAAAAAATGTTACAACACTTAAAGGCAGAATATATGGAAGCACTTGAAAGAGGTAACGAGAAAATACAAAATAATATAGTAAACCAAATACTTAACTTAGAAGTTACATTAAAAGAAGATGAGTTTAAAAACAATATGAAAGAAGTTAAAGTAGATGATGAGGTAGATTTTGTATTTAACGAGTCAGAAGCGTTTAGACAAAAGGTAATAGTTAAATCTTTCAGTAATAAGTTAAAAGAACTTTGTAAAAAACATTACAACACTACTACTGCACAAGTATCAGTAAGACAAGCAGAAACTATAATGGCAGGTCTTAGAGATAGAGTAGGTATGGAGATAGACGCTAAACAAATAGAGTTCATAAATAACTTAAATGCTAATCAAGCATCAGAAATAATAAAAGTTTTAAGCGGTATATCATTCTACAATCAAAGATTAATGTTATCAGAAGCGTTAGAGACGTTAAAACACAGAAGTGATTTTGCTCTAATAGTTGAAGAAGTTAAGAATAATATACACAAAAGAGAGTGGTTTGAACATAACAAAGATTTAATGGCTATGAGTTATGAATTACAAGAACCAACAGACTCACAAGTAAGAAGAATAGCAGATGTTGCTAGATATATAGAAACTCACGAAACTCTTAAATCTGAATTTAATATAGATGTTAGAGATTTCGAGTACAGACCAGAAGATAAGTTATACTACACATTCAATTGGAGTTCATTAAGAGAAACTATAAAGGTTAAATTCAACAGAGAAAGTGCGTTTAACTTCATACAAACATATGATTACATAACTAACTACTATGAAGGTAATAAACTAGATAATACTCAAATGAATACTTTAAAGAACTTATATATACAACTTGGTGAATATGAATGTACTAGATTAACTTACTTATGTACTATACCTAATCAAAACTTTGAAATGCTATGTAGAGATTTAGAGCATAGAGTTAGATTAAATAAAGTTGCTAATAACAAATCAACTCAAAGATTTAGACAAGCTATAATGGAAGATAATACATTAGTTAAGTTTAGTGCTAGAGAGAGTAGAGAGGTTCGTTCATTAGTATTAAAAGAAGAACAACAACAAGCTAAAGAACTTACTAACTTCGTATTCAGAATATACTCTTGTGTAGGTCAAGATGTACCAGATGAGATGAATGGAATACTACCTTACTTTGTACAAGGTGGAGAAGTTAAATATGCTTTAGTAGAAGAGCAACATTATGCAGAGTTTAGAAAAATGGTATTTGAGCAAAGAGATGTTATAAAAGAAGTAAACCCAACGTTCCAATGGGGTGCATTTATAGTTAGTCAACCAGAGCATATACTTAAAGTTTTAGGTCTTGATATGTTAGTATAGTTTTTCAAAGGGAGTGGATTAAGTTCTGCTCCCTTTTTTTATTTTAACCCCTTAAAAGGAGGAAAGACTCACGTTCGTTCACCTTTCTTTTACTGAAAGTACTTTTGAAACGCAAAAGTACCAAAACGTGTTGATTGCATCAACAAAAGTACTTTGATTTGTGTTTTTTCACGTTCTTCCCACGTTCTTCGGTGCGTTCTCTTCGTTTATACACACCTTTTACACATACTTCACTCGTATCATATACAATTCCCTCACTTACTTCATCACGTCGCTTTGCTCCAAATAAGTTTATCACCTTGTTTTTACCTTATTACGACGGTCGCTACCGCTCCCTAATACGAACATAAAAAAAATAAAAAAAACAGACTAGGGTGTAACTTGTATAAAACAAAATAGGTTGACAAGTAAAAAAGAAAAATATAAAATATAAGTAAGTAAAATACTTACAGGAGGAGTTATGAGATACAAAGATTATAAATTTAATGACAATTATATAGTTTATGAGAATGGAAAAATATTCTCTAAAAAAAGAGGTATATTTTTAAAACCATCATTAGATAAAAAAGGTTATCAAATAGTTGGACTTACAATAGGTGGAAAACAAGTTACGAAGAGGGTACACAGAATAATTGCAGAACATTTCATACCAAATCCAGAAAACAAACCTCAAGTCAACCACATAGACAAAAATAAACAGAATAATGATATTTCAAATCTTGAGTGGGTAACTGCATCAGAAAATATGTTACACGCATTTAAAGATAAACCAAAAGTTAAGAAGAAAAACTATAAACATAAAATTAGAAGGACAGTTGAAAAGAACATAACACAAGTATGTAACAAGTTTTATGTAACAATAAGAGGTAATTATCTAGGTATGTGTAACACAATAGAAGAAGCTAGAGATTTGAAAAGAAAATTTTTGGAAATGTAAATAATTTGTTATAATATAAGTTATGAATACAGGAGGGAGACAACTTATGTTGAGATTTGAGTTTATACTACCTTTTATATACGGAGGTATCACATCAATAACAGTTATCAAAATGGGATTATTCAATTTAGGTATGAATTTTATTACTTGGAGTATTTACTTCATTAATTTATTTATAGCATACACATTACATAAGACAGGTAGGGTGATTGACAAATGTTTGGGACGTTTATTTTAATAACTTGGGCAGTAGGTATGTGGTTTATAATACGTGCTATACTAACTGCACCAGAGTTGGATAAAAATGAAAGACCTGTTAATAGAAACAAAAGCGTTTAAGTATCTATACTGCTTACTTACACGAGTTGTAAGTAGGTGAAATTAGGTATTTAAACAATACCAAACAATACAAAATATATTAGGTGTGAGTCGTCGTGCTCACGATAGGAGGAAATTGAAATGTTAAAAATTAAAGTAGGAATGATGCCAGGTAAATTAGTAGAGGTAGTTACAAATGAAGGGATAACTGCAAGAGAAATATTCGATATAGCAGAAGTAGAGTTATCTAATCACGAAATAAGATTAGACGGTGAGAAGATAGATTTAGATAAAGTTATATACAATGGAAACTTATTAGTTGCTATGAAGATGATAAAAGGTAATATGCCAAGTATAAAGGTTGGTATGATGCCAGGTAGATTAGAAGTTGTTGAGTACACAGAAGGAGATACTGCTTACGAAATATTTGAAAGAGCTAACATAGGTGTATCTAACCACGAGGTAAGATTAGACGGTGAGAAGGTAACACTTGATACAAGAATAAGCAACGGTAGCTTACTTGTTGCTATGAAGATGATAAAAGGTAATGCTAGTTTTAGAAAAACTGATTGTACAAAAGAGGAAGTAGCAATGTTATTAGGTGTAGAATTACCACAAACAATAAATATGGAAAATATAAATATGTGTGGAGATGACTTCTTACAAATAGAAGTAGGTAATGAAACATTAGTAGTTGAAGAAGATATGTTCTTAAGTGTTTACAATGAGGTTGTTGATGAGTTTAATGGAGAAGAAGTAGTTGACATAAGAGAAGTTAGAGAAGAAATGAAAGTTGAGTTAAAAGATAACAAAGCTATGGAAGTTTTAAGTACAGAATTAGAAGAGTTAGAAAAGTCTTACAACTTCTACATAGAAGAAGCTCACGCTATACACAACAAGATGATGTTCTTACAAAGAATAATAGAAAAAATAAATGCTTAATACATAAATAGAGGGTCTACACACGTAGACCTTCTTGTTTATACATTTTAATTTTAGCACAACTCTTGTCTTGGGGGAACATTTCAAAATTACATATCATACTTTATTTTTTACCCTGTTGTGCTCTTTTTAAAGTGTATAAGCACTTTACAATACCAAATCATACAATATTAGGAGGTTGTATAAATGATATTTGAAGCAGGAGATATAGTTAAAAGAATATATGGAAAATCTGGAGGAATGGCAGTAGGAGATACAGCTACTGTTAAAGAAATTTTAAGTGATGAATGGATGAATTTAGTTGAGTATCCAAATGAAAAACATTTAATAGATAGATTTGAATTAATTGAAAGGAAGGAAAAGACAATGGAAGATAGAGTGAAAGAAATAAACAAAGCACTTAATGACATAGCTTTAAAAGATAGTGAAAAAGCACTAGAAAGAGCTAAAAGAGATGAACAAGGATATCTTGAAGATATAAAAAAGTATAGGGAGTATATGACTGTCGCTTGGAAAGCATACAAAAATGCGATGAACAAAGTAAAAGCATTAAGTAGTGAGAGAGAAGGGAAAGATTATACAAGTGATATAGAAGCTATATTAAATCACAAATATGTAACAAATGTAGTAGCAAAACCAACAAGTGAAATAATTGAAATACAAACTGATTACATAGATATATATGATGAGAAAGGCAATAAGTTTAAAGGTAATAAGTATCTTTTAAGTTTTTATTTTGGTGATATGACTTGTTATATAGAAGGTTTAGATGAAGATTATAATAGAAAATCATATTGGACAGATAAAGATCCACATCCACACGTTAATGGAGAAATAGGAGAAGCGTGTTGGGGTAGTGCAGGGTCTATGCTTACTGAGAATATGAATAATTACGAGATATATGCTTCGTTTATAGTTGTTTTAAACTTCTTACAACAAGTTAATACAGATGACCCAGCAGGAGCATATATACGTAATTGGGATTGTATAGATGAAGGAGGTAATGATTTAGAAAATCCATATGATAGAGAGTATGATGTTTGTTGTATATGTGATGAGGAATTAAATGAGGATGATGCGTTCTATTGTGAAGATTGTGAAGGTCATATGTGTGATGACCACGCTTATTGGATAGATATTAACAACAAATATGTGTGTGAACATTGTTATGAAAATGATTATAATTGTTGTGATAATTGTGGTGATAGAGCACATAGCGATAATATGAGTTGGTATAAAGGTAGTGTTTATTGTGATGATTGTTACGAAGAATTAATTGATGAATGTTGTGAATGTGGTGATGAATTTAAAAAAGATGAAATGATTTGGACTAATGACGAACATTATTGTGAAACTTGTCATGAAGAAAAATTTGTAGATTGTGCAGAGTGCGGAGATACAGTAGAAAAGGATGATACCTTTTGTTGTAAAGAATGTGGATATACATACTGTACAGACTGTCAAGAAGAAAAAGAAGGAATGTGTGAAGATTGTTATGAAGAAGAGTTAGAAGAAAGTGAGGAATTATAATATGAATGTTAAATTAATGGATAGATTTGCACCAAAGATAAGTATAAATTTAAACGCTATGAACAAGATGAAGGAGTATATACGCCAATCAGACCTAGAAATAGGTTGGTTGGGTACTTCAAGAAGAGTAGGTAATATATTTTATATAGATGATGTGTTTTTATTTAAGCAAGAAGTACACGCTACTACAACAGAAATAACAACAGAAGGACTTAACGAGTTTGCTATGGAGTTGTTATATGAAAAAAATGGTGTAGAGATATGGAATAATATGAAGGTATGGGGTCATTCTCACGTTAATATGCCTACTACACCTTCTGGACAAGATGATAAACAAATCGAAGTATTTGCAGAAAATGCAGAGGACTTCTTTATACGTATAATAGCAAACAAAAGTGATGATTTTAGAATAGATTTATATGACTTTACAACAGGTGTTATATACGAGAGATTACCATATGAAATAAGTTATGGTGCAGATACAGATATAATAGAGTCTTTATATAGAAAGATTGCAGAGATAGAAGATATGATTTGTGCAAGAATAGACCCAAGCGAGGAGTTAATAAACTCTATCAAATCAGAAATAGGTAATAAAGTAACTAAAAAGATTTACAATGTTAATAAAAACAACGTAACTACTTGTAATAATTGGTGGAATGATTACACAGATTATGGTGGATATGGTAATTACTCAAAAAAAAACGAAAAAACAAGCGTAAAAGAAGAGGAAAATAGTGTGTTTAAGATATTTGATGAACTAGAACCAGAGGAGATATTTGAGTGTATGTATTATATAGAACACGGTTCTAGTGTTACAGATTATTTAGGAGTGTTTTTAACACAAGATGAAGAGATAGACCTTGAGTTATTAATAGAAAGTTACTGTAAAGATAACGAAAATCAATATTTAAGTTATTTAGGTTATATACAGTAGGAGGAAGTTATGGTTAGGATAATTCTAACAGATGAAGAGTCAAAATTGTTAAAACAATTCTTATTATATTTTTCAATGGAAGAATATAATGGATTTTTAGGAGAATTAAACAATAAAAGAGAAGAAATTGATGAATTATTTATTGATATATATAATCAAATATCAGAAATTATTGAATAAAAATATCAATTAATATATGTCTAGGAGGAAATTATGAAAATAGTAAAAAATAATAAAATAGAGTCAATAGATATATTTGCGATATTATATATCTTATTTACTTTGTTTTTATTTAAGAGTAATACTGTACACAAAAGTCAATTATTGATAAATTTATTTATGATATTAATGTATTTTAAAATACGTTTTATTAAATAAAAATAAGGAGGAAGTTATGAAAATAGGTAAGTGGGGAAATTGGATGCTTAGAATGGAGTCAGATAGTTTTATTATGGTTGTAAACAAACATACTGGTGAATATAGAAATCTGTATGCTAAAGATTTTAAAAATCCAATTCAAATAAAACATATGGCTTTGTTGCTAGATAGACACAAGAATATGGATTAAATTCAAAATTTTAAAGGAGGCGACGAAATGAACGATAAACAATACAGTCAAATAAAAGATGTTGTTAAAGATAAACTTAATAACATACGAAGAATACTAATTAGCACATCATGTAAATATGATGTAGATGAAAGTATAGATAATCATACATTAGTGGATATGGTTTCAGATGTAATATTAGAAATCAGAGATATAAAAGAATTTATGGATAAATTCTAATTAAATTCAAAATTTTAAAGGAAATTGAGGGTGAAATTAAAATGAATTATGAGATAAAAAATGGACTTTTAAAAATGCAAGGATTTGATATAGGAAACAAAATTCTAATAAGTGATGCAGATGAAGTAACATTTTCAAATGAAGAAAATGGTACATATATTAATGCAAAAGAAGTAGAAGTTATAATTGAAATTGAAACTTTGAAAACTTGGATTGAAGAATATGGACTATTAGACGATATAGAAATTGAAAACTATTAATCAAAATAAAAATTCTAAGGAAAATAGGAGGAATTACGATGATACAAAACGATTATTCAAGACAAGTCAATATATTAAACCCAGAGGAGTTTAATACTAAGATAAATATAATAGGTGCAGGTGCGACAGGAAGTTGGATTGCTTTCTCACTTGCAAAAATGGGATTAAGTAATTTACATATATACGATTTTGATGAAGTTGGTATGCACAACTTACCAAATCAAATGTTTGGAGTTAGAGATATAGATAGAAATAAAGCTCTATCAATACGCAACATAATAAAGTTGTTCACAGGTTTTACTGTAAATGCTAGGAATGAGAAAGTAGACGGTACTAAGCCACTTCAAGGTATAGTGTTTATGCTTACAGACACTATGAAATCAAGAAAAGATATATATAATAGAGCTATAAAGAATAATCCATCTATTGATTTGTTAATAGAAACACGTATGGATTTACGTGGAGGTAGGATATATGTAGTTGACCCAAAAGATAGAGAACAAACTAAGATGTATGAACAAACATTTTATAGTGATGATGAGGCAGAAGTAAGTGCTTGTGGGGTTTCTCAAACAGTTTTACCAAGTGCATTAGCAATAACATCACACGCTATATGGAAGTTACTTAATTACATAAATGGTGAAACAGTATATAATGAAACTATACTAGATTTTGGTAATGAAATAGTAATGACACAAACTTGGGGGTGATATATTGAAAGAGATAAAGAATAAAACTTTATCTATGAAGTATATTGAAATGGTTGAAGGTGTGTGCATAGAAGAGTTGTTACACACCTTATACATTGAAGAAGGCAAATCAATACGTGAGATAGCAGAAAAACTAAATATACACTATCACACAGTAAATAGTTGGTTAAAACAAGCAGGGATATTGGTTAGATTACCACACGAAAAACTGCTTGAATTAGTAGAAATCAAATCAAGATTAAAGGAGAATGAGTAAGATGATAAAAGAAGCAAATTTATTAAAGGTTGAATTAAAGTTTAATATGGAAGAACAAGTAATGAATGTAGAAAGTGTTTGTACTAAAATATTCAAGGAAATGATTGAAGATACTAATTCAGAAATAGAGTTAGCAGAAACAATATGTAAAATAGAAGAGTTAATAGAAGGTTTAATAGAGAAAATAGATAAGAATATGTCAAAGGAGAGTGTTGAAAATGTTTAAAACACAAATAAAATCATTAACAGATATGTTTGAAAAACTAGCAGACCAAATAGAGGAAATGGAAACTGAATTAAAAAATAAAAAACAAGAACTTCGTGATATAAAACAAGGTTTAGATAGTTTGGAGCGTATTCAGTCTAAGTACGATAAACACGAAGATGATGAAGTTATAGAGTGCGAAGAGTAGTCTTTTTATACAACGAGCTTCTTGATGAGGAATACCAAAAGAAGCTCAAACTACCACTTGAATTTATATGTTTTGGATACATAGAAGGTGTAACAATGTATGATATTAAAGGTAAATATTATGCACTAAAAGAAAATGAGTTAAAAAAGACAAAAAGATATAACAGAGTGTATGGTGCTTTGTATATACTTCATAACTCTGAACACTTTTTAAGGGTACTTGATGCGTCTATGACTTGCTCTAAAGGGTTTATAGGTACAAATCACAAGTTAGATTTATTCCACAGAACTAAAAGTAAAGCAGTGCCGATACATTTTAAAAGTGTTGAAGAGTTTTTAAAAATGAAGTATAATGAAGGAGAAGGATTGGATATAATTACCTATTTTGCCAATCCAAATAATGAGTTAATTAAGTCCAACGTGTTAAATACTGTTAGAAACAGAGAAGTGTCGGGACTTGATATAAATAATTTTATAAATTTACTATTAAAGGAGAAAACGTGATGAAAGAATTAAACAATACTATGGATTTACAAATGTTCGGAGGGTGGGATGAAGTATTAAGAGACCCTCAAGCAAACGCAGGAAAGACTGAATTTACTAAATTAACAAATGGAGTTACAGAGTTAAGATTTTTAGATGATGAGCCATTTGTTCGTTGGGCACATTGGATAGCACAAGCTAAGAGAAATGTATCTTGTATAGGTGCAGATTGTCCAATATGTAGTGCTATAAAAGCATCAAAACAAGCAGGAATAAAACCTCAATATTCAAGTAATAGAAGATTTGCTATGCACGTATTAAACTTATCAACAGGTAACGTTGAAATATTAGAGCAAGGTAAAACATTCTTTACTCAATTACACGCTCTACACGAAGAGATAGGTGATATAAGAGGTTATAATATAAAAGTTAAAACTCAAAATGCAGGTTCAACAGATGTAACTTACACATTATTACCTTGTGCTCCATCTGAATTATCTGATGAGCAAAAAGAGTTATGTAGTGAGTTAAAACCATTTGATGAAATATTCAAAAAACCTACAAAAGAACAAGTTTTAGGATTAATGAGTGGTAAGAGTCCAGAAGAAGTATTCTCTAACAAATCATCAGAAGAAGATGAAGAGATAGGTTTATAATAGATGAGCCAAGACAGTAAAAAAATAGGGACAAGTGCAAAAGAGCTTGTTCTTTTATTTTATGATAAAACAGGACTAAAATTCACGAATAAAGACATAATGATTGCAGTTAAAAATGCTAAAAACTTGTTAAATGTAGGTTACACTTATGATGAGATAAAAGATACAATAGAATACTGTGTGGCTAATCCACCAGAAAAAGGTATATACTCGTTTGGTTTTATAGTATATGAAATAAACAAAGTGTTAGCTTTATTGAAAGCTAAAAATAAAAAGATACAAACAACACAAGCAATAGACAAAAATAAATTCTCTGATTATGGCTTATCAGAAATAAGTAACAGAGATAAAATGAAACCTAGAGAGGTAAAAGTAGACACAAGTATTTTTGACTAAAATTAAGGGGGCGAGAGATTGAGTGGCAAAACGAGAAAGATAAATTATGAAATAGATAGTAATAATTGTTACGTATGCACATCACATAAACCAAATGACGGCGGTTATCCTTTGATGAGGATGAACAAAAAGATAATAAGAATACACCGTTATATATATGAAGAATGTTTTGGAGAGATACCAGATGGAATGGTTGTTAGGCATAAATGCGATAATCCAATTTGTATAAACCCAGAACATTTGGAAATAGGAACACAAGCAGAAAATGTGCAAGATATGATAACAAGAGGCAGAAAAGTGTCAAGAGGTGCAAAAGGTGAGAAAAACTGTAAAGCTAAATTGACACAAAAACAAGTTGCAGAAATAAGAGAAAGATACAAGAATGGGGAAAAACCATCAATATTAATGAAAAAATATAACATAAAGGGTACTGCAATGTATGATATTTTAAGAAGAAGGAGTTGGAAACACATATGACAAAAGTACACATAATCAATTCTCCAACTGCCGAACGTTCATTACTTAGCCTTTGTCTAAATGATGCAGATTTATTAGTGGAGGTAGAGAGTAACGAGGTGTTCTCTCAACACTTCACTATACCTGCTCACAGACATATATTCACGGCTATGATGTATTTGTATTCTAAGGGGATGAAACCTTCTGCTCTTGCTATAATGGAAGTTATAACAGATAAAAAAGCGAAGGAAGATATCGAGAATTTTGGTGGGTTAGGTTACTTAGAGGATATATCTATGATGAGTATAGATAGAAGTAACTTAAAAATATTCTGCGATAAAATAAAACAAACATACGCAAGAAAAGAATTATATGACGTATGTGAAAATGCAAAAAACTTTATGTTATCTGATGAAAGTGAAAAACTAAATCCTGGTGAGTTAGTTGGGAAGATAGAAAGTAAGATAACTGAAATAGCAAATAGTGCTATAAACGAAACATCAGTATATAAAATGGGTACTGATTTGGAAAAAAGATTGGAAGAACGTGCAAAAAGACCTACACTTGTTGCAGGACTTCAAGTAGGTTGGACTGTTTTTGATAGAGTTACAAATGGTGGTCAAGCAGGAGATTTGATTATAGTTTGTGCTAGAGCAAAAATGGGTAAATCAGTGGTGCTTTCAACTTGGGCAAAGAACTTTGCAATAAGAGACGGTCTACCTGTACTTTATGTAGATACAGAGATGACAAGTGAGGAACAAGAAGATAGAATTACTTCAATGATAACAGGCATACCTGTTCACGAGATAGTAACAGGACTATTTGCAGTTGATACGGAGTATGGGACGAGCCAAGAAAAAATAGCGAAAATTAAGGACGCAGTTAAACAAATCAAGGACGCACCATATTATCACGTATATATGCCTAACTTTAGTGCAGAAAAAGTTATTGCTCTTGCTAAACAATATAAATCTAAATATAATATACAAGCGTTATTTTTCGATTATATAAAAGTACCTGCAAGTCAAGGTAACTCTCTACAACAAATAAAAGAGTACCAAGCATTAGGCTTTTTCACATCAACACTAAAAGATATTGCGGGACTTTTAAAAATACCTGTTTACTCGGCAGTTCAAGAAAATAGAAATGATGAGAAAGGTATTGAGAAGGGTGCAAGTAACGTAGCAGGGTCAGATAGAATATTACAACTTGCTACTAAATTAATGTTCTTATATGCTAAGACAGATGAACAAATTGCAAGAGATAGTGTATTACTTGGTAATAGACAATTAAAAATAGCATATCAACGTAATGGAGAAAGTGATGTTGCTCCAATAAACTTGCAGTTTGATAACCAAATTGTTACAATAAGAGAAGTATAAAATGAAAATGAAAAGGAGAAAATAAAGATTATGAACGATATAGTAAAAGTAAAAATGGAAATGGAAATAAAAGGAAATGAAATAGATTTAAACTTTGGAATGGCTATACAAGAACAGATAAATAAAGATTTAACTAAAGAGGAAAGAGAAGAGATAGGAAGATTATCTATGGAGATATCAAAAATAGTAGGTAAAGCAGTAAGAAGAAGGATAGATGAGGAAATGGAAGAAAGTAATAAAGTAAACAATTTAATTGATGAATTAATGGATGAACTGTGTGATATACTATCAGATAAAAATAAAAAAGATGTAGACGAATTCAAAAAAGAATTAGATAAATGCAAAACACTAGAAGAAACATCAATGCTTATACTTGATATATTAAAAGGAAAATAAAATAGGAGGGATTAATATGGATGCAGTAGGAGTTATAAAGGAAAATATGGATGTAGAACGTATACTTAATCATTATGGAGTTGATTTTCAGTATTATGGAGAATTTATACGTTGTGCTTGTCCTATACACAAAGGAGACAACCCTACTGCGTTCGTTGTTAATGAGGAATTTCTTTGGGCTTGTCATACCAACTCTGATTGTGGAGTTGGTGATGTTTTTACGTTTATAGAAAAAGTGGAAGATGTGTCTTTTCCACAAGCGGTAAAAATAGTAGCTCAAATACTTGAAATAGACATAGATAACCTCATCATAGCAGAACGCAAAAATGACTATTTAAAAGAAGTTGAAAGATTTATGAAATACATCAAATCAAAGAGAAGAACAACGAAGGTTATAGAGGAGTATACACCTAATGCCGAAATGAGTTCTGTTAAGAGTTTCAGAAACTTTAATGAAGAAACTTTAAGACGCTTTGATTTGAGATATGCAAAGGAAATCGAGGTTGAGAAGAAAAGTGGAGGAACATTCACACTTTACGAAAGACTTGTCATACCTATAATTATAGATGAAATAAGGGTTGGTGTTTCACTTCGTAAAATACGTGCAAAAGATAATCCTAAATGGTTTCACGCACCACACACAATGGAAACAGGACAAATACTATATAACATAGACTCTTGTAAAGGTTATGGAGAGATAATAGTATGTGAGGGTATGTTTGATGTGTGGCGTTGGTATGAGGCAGGTTATGAAAATGCAGTATGTACATTTGGAGCACATTTAACAGAAGAACAATATAGAATATTATTAAGAAGTGGAAAAGACGTTATATGGAGTTATGACGGAGATGAAGCAGGTCTTAATGCAACGAAAAAAGCAATAGATATGATGCGTTATAAAACAAATCAATGGGTTATAAAAATGCCAGACGGTGTAGACCCAGGAAGTTGCGAAATACAAGAATTACAAAGATTATACAAACAGAGGGAGAAGGTATTATAATGAGTTGTTTTATATGTAATACGTGCGATTGGCACAAAAATAATTATTGCACAAACCGTGATAGTGTGTTTGTTGATATGAAAACAGAAGGTACAGACACGTGTGGTAACTATTACCCTGCGTTATCAATAAATATAGAACCTGCGTTATTAACAAGCAAAGAAACAGTTAATCACCCAAATCATTACAATGTAGGTGGAATAGAAGCCATAGATTTTATAGAGTCTTGGGGTTTGAATTTTTCATTAGGTAATGCAATAAAATACATAGCAAGAGCACCTTACAAAAATGATGAGATAGAAGATTTGAAAAAAGCTCGTTGGTATATAGATAGAGAAATACAAAGACTTGAAAAAAATACCAAATAATAGTATAATATAATCAACAAAACGTACTTGGAGGAATATTATGAATACAATATGGTTTTTATCAAAAGAACGTAACTTATTAATATGTGGTTTCAACAGAATAGAAAAAAAAGATAACACAACAGAACTATGGGTTAAAGAAGTTGACGGAGGGTCAAGAAAAGTAGCCACAGGACAAGAAGCCATAGCTCTTGAACAAGCCTTATTAGACATAATATGGGGCGGTTTCCCATCAATAATAACAGACGGAGACGGAAATTTCGCAACAAATATAAATATACAAAACAATCAAGAAGTAGAAGAAGTAGAGTAATCTACTTCTTTTTATTAGGAGGAATATTATGGACATATGTGAAGCAATTATTGTTTGTGTAGGAATAATATGTATAACAATAATAAACTTAACGAAGTAACAATATGTGTAAAAAAATATATAAAAGATTTCCAATCAAGTTATGGGAAAATGAATGTGGAGAATGTTGTGCCGAGTGTGATTATTTTGATATGTGCGGATATGGATGTTATAAACAAGAAGTAACGTGCAATCAGTGTGAATATAAGGAGGATATGTAAGTGGAAAACGAAATAGATAAATCAATAAATGAGTTTAAAAATCACATATATAAATTCTTTGATGAAGTAAACAGTAAACAAAAAGAAGAGTTTACAAAAGCACAAGATAAATTTGTAGATGAAATAGAAGTTGCATTTGTAAAGTTTTTAAGAGAAAGACATAAGGAAAGATTGGAGGAATTATAATGGTTAAAGGATTTGGACATTTACACGTCCACACAGAATACTCAACATTAGACGGTATGAGTAAGGTAAAAGAATTAGTAAAACGTGCTAAAGAACTTGGGCAAGAGTTCATAGCGATTACAGACCACGGAAGTATGGGTGGACATTACGAGTTTGAAAAGATATGTAAAGAAGAAGGTATAAAACCTATTCTTGGATGTGAGTTTTATATGAGTAAAGGTGATACTGCGTGTAAAGAAGATCAAGGTTATCACATCATAGTCTTTGCTAAAGACCAAGTAGGACTTCAAAACTTATATAGATTACAAGCTAGAGCATTTAAAGAAAACTTCTATCGTAAACCTCACGTTAATTTTAAGATGCTATCAGAGCTACGAGAAGGGCTTATAGTAAGTTCTGCGTGTATAGGTGGTGTAATTGGTCAATTGGCACTTGAAAACCTGCCAGAATGTCTCCTAGAGGCTCAGAAGTATAAATCTGTATTTGGAGATGATTTCTATTTAGAGATACAACCAAATGACATTCCAGAACAATGGACTATGAATAAAGCGATAATAAGAATGGCAGATAAATTTGACTTCAATATAATAGCAACAAACGATATACATTATGTATATAAAGAAGATGCAAAAATACACGAAGTATTACTTGCTCTACAAGTTGGTCAAAAAATGAATAATGAAAAAAGGTTTAAATTCCCAACCAATGATTATTGGTGCAAATCAACAGAAGAGATGATAGAAACATTTGCGGGATATAACAATGAAGAAAAAGTAATTATAATGAAAGCTATATTAAATACTGCCGAAATAGCAAATAAATGTAATGCAACTGTTATAAAAGGTAATTTCTTACCACATTATCCTAAGTTAAATGGTATGAGTGAAGATGATTACTTAGCAGAGAAAACTTGGGAAGGGTTTGAAAAGAAGTATCCTAAAGATTATCCTAATCGTGCTCAAATCAGAAGAGATATATTAAATGAACTTCAAGTTATAAGTGAGACAGGTTATTCTGGTTACTTTATAAATGTTGCTGATTATATCGTTGATGCGAGAAAGAATGGAGTGTTAGTTGGAGATGGTAGAGGTTCTGGTGCAGGAAGTAAAGTTGTTTACTGTATGGATATAACTAATGTTGACCCTGTTCCACACAACTTACTATTTGAACGTTTCTTAGCACACGGAAGAGTACCAGACCTAGATGTTGACTTCTCAGACCAAGAACACGTATTTAAACACTTACAAGATTTACACGGTATGGACAATGTAGCACGTATAAGAGCTTATGGTACATTATCTTGTAAAAACGTAGTTAGAAAAGTGTTAAGTGCTTTTGATTTTAGTCAAAAAGACATAGCAATAATAAGTGGTTCTATACCTAAAAGACTTGATGTAACTGTTGAACAAGCATACAATGAGTCAAATCAATTTAAAAAGTTTATGGATGATAATGAATTCATAGCTTCTTGTATAAGAAGGTTAGAAGGAGTTATATCTCACGAGTCTAAACACGCAGGAGGATTTGTTGTATATAATAATTTAACATCACTTACACCTTGTGCGTATGAGAACGACCACGCAGGAAACAGAACTATACCTGTTGTTCAATTTGATAAGAAAGAGATAGAAGCGTGTGGTTTCTACAAAATGGACGTGCTTGGTCTTGAGAACTTAACTACTGTTAGGTATGCTCTTGATATGATAAAAGAAAACGAAGGTATTGACATAGATTTAGATGAGATTGATTTTGAAGATAAAGAAGTTTACGATATGATAAGTAGTGGTGATGTGAGTGGAATATTCCAACTAGCAAATCAAGGTGCTATGATAATGGAACAAAAGCCAAAGAAATTCGAGGACTTAATCGCGATAAATGCGTTAATAAGACCTGGAGTTGGAGACTTTAATGAATACGTTGCAAGACGTAATGGTAAGAAGTTTGAAATACACCCAGATAGAGAATGGTATATGAAAGATACTGTTGGTCTTATGACATATCAAGAACAGTTCTTGCTTGATTGTAAGATGTTTGCAGGGTGGGATATAGCTTTTGCAGATAACAACATAAGAAAGAATAAGAGGATAAAAGATGATACAGATATACGTGATAAGTTTATTAATGATAGTGTTTCTCGTGGATACGATAGAGATTTCATTGAGAAAATATGGCAAGAAATAGAGGATGCCGTTAGTGGAGGGTATTCATTCAACAAATCACATTCTACTTCATATGGAGTATTATCGTACAAAACTGCGTGGTTAAAGTGTCATTATCCTGTGTATTGGTACGCATCACTTCTAAACTCTGAAATAGGAGACCAATCTAAAGTAGAGTCTTTAATCGCAGAATGTAAAAAGAAAAACATAAAAATACTACCACCAGACATAAATAAAGGTAGTTATAAGTTTGAAGGTACTAAAGAAGGTATTAGAATACCTATAAACTATCTAAAAGGTATAGGAGAAGATGTAGTTAAATATATACAAAAAGAACTTGTACCTATATCATCATTTGAAGATATGTTAGATAGAGGTGTTAAGAAATACATAAAGAAAAACGTTGTAATGGCTATGATAAAAGCAGGTATATTTGATTTTGAAAATGAAAATAGAGAGCATTTTATGTGGGTCTACAATATGAGAAATCGTAAGAAAACAGATATTAAAAATGGAGTAGAGTGCGAACACTTACCTTATGATGAGAAAATAAAAATGCAATGGGAACGTGATGTATATGGAATGTACTTATCAAAACATCCACTTGAAAACTATAACGTAAGAAGTATAGTTGATTATACAGATGATATGGTTGCTATACAAGTTGTAGAGGTTACAGAAATACGTGAACATATGCAGAAAAATGGTAAGATGATGTGTTTTATGACAGGTTCAAATCAACACGGAGCTTTAAAATGTTTAATCTTTGCTAATACTTGGGAGTGCCAAGACATAAAAGACAAAGCAAAAGAAGGAAACATACTACTTGTTAAAGGTAAAAGAAGTGGGTTAGATATGATAGTGAACGACTTGGAGTTGATGAAAATATGATAGCATTTATAGTTGGATTAATAACAATGATAATTATAATAGCAATAGGAGTTGGTTGCTTATTTATTGTAGATAAATTAGGCGTTGAAATGATAATTCTAACAGTTATGGTATGTATAATGTCATATATATTAGGTATTTTGGTATTAGGTGCTTTTTAAGAATTAATAAGATAATGGGAGATTGAAAATGAGTAAATGTAAATATTGTGGAGAAGAGTTTAAACAAAAACAAGGAGTAGAGAAATTCTGCTCCAGAGAATGTTGGGGAAAGAGTAGAAGAGTAAAAAATGTAAAAATAAACTGTCCAACTTGTGGAGATGAGTTTGAAATAAAACCATATTTAATTAAAGAAGGAGTTAAAAGATTTTGCTCTAAAAAATGTTATACAAAGTATAGAGCAAAACATAAATACGAAGAGAGAGTATGTGAGTATTGTGGTGAAACATACGAAATATATTCTAGTAGAAAAAACAGATATTGTAGTACAGATTGTGCTAACAAACATAGATACAATGTAAAGATAGAGAGGGATTTTGATGAGTTATTGCAAGATATGTAAAACAGAATTAACTTGGGAGAACAAGACTCTATGCGTTAAGTGTGGAGTCGAAATATGTGAGGACTGCTCCATAAAAAATAAGTTCAAATGCGATAAATGTGCAGATAAACAAAAGTTAAAGATACCAGATGTGATAAGACGTTCATCAATAGAGGATTATAAGTCTTGTCCATACTATTTTAAATTACACGTTATAGACGGTAACGAGCCTAGACAAAATGTACTTGCTAGATTAGGAAGTGATTTACACGATTTATACGAGCACATACAACGTGGTGATGTAGGTATAGAAGAAATGGAAAGTCAATTAGATTGGATTATGTCTCACATCGAAGAAGATTATCCAGAGGAAGATATACAAAGAGTGTGGGAGAGAGCTAGAACGTGTAATAACTCGTTTATAAACCTACTACCAACACTTACTAATAAAGCTATACAGTATGAGGAGCGTATAAACTTCTCAATAGGTAAGGATATACCACAAGTTACAATAGCTTATGATAGACTTGAGGAAGATGAAAATGGAGACCTTCATATAGTCGATTGGAAAACAGGTAAAGTAATGAGTGGTAAGAAGCTAACAACAGACCTACAACCTGCTCTATACTTAAAAGCAGTAGAAAGTAAGTATGGAAAAATGCCTAAGAGCTTTAGGTTGGTTTACGTAGGTGATGTTGATAAAAGTGGTAAGTACAAAGAGCGTGTATTTGAGTCAATAGACGGTAATAAGTTTGTTTGTAAAGTAGGTAAAAAAGAATACATACAAGATATAAATGAACAAATAAAGATAGTTCAAAAACTATTTGCACAAATCAAACAAGGTAAGTTTTCAATACCTGCTAAACCAGATTATTTTAAGTGTAAAATGTGTGATTTCAAATCAAAAGGATTATGTAATGGTAATGATGTGCAAAATTGGATAAACATAAATGAAGAAAGGCAGAAATACGGATGGTAAAAGTAATTGCAATAAAAGAAGAAAATTTATACGATTTAGAAGCTAAAATAAACAACTTTACAAGCGATAACAAAATAGAAGTAATAGATATAAAGTTTGAAGTTGCATATGTATCTACTTACAAACAATTATATTACGCAATGGTGATATACAGAAAAAGACAAATAAATGGATAAATAATTTAGGGGGAAGAAAATATGAAGATAATAAATACAAAAGAAATAGCACAAGAAATAAAGGATGCGTTTAAGGCTTCAATGACAAAAGGCATTGCTCCTAAATTAGTTATATTACAGGTTGAAGGAGATAAAGCATCAGACTCTTACGTTAAAAACAAAATTAAATTAGGTAAAGAGTTAGGTATAGAAGTTGAACACAAGTTATTAAAAAGCGATATACCACAAAGAGATTTAGAAATGATTATAGAGCATTACAACACAGATTGTGATACAAATGGTATAATAGTTCAATTGCCACTTCCAAAACACTTAGATGAGCGTAAAGCTCTTGATACTATTGATGTGGAGAAAGATGTAGACGGTCTAGGTACTAAACAAATAAGTAGATTAGCTACTCAAAACGGTAAAATAATGTACCCTTGTACTGCTCTTGGTGTTTTAAATATGTTAATTCACATCACAGAATTAGAAGGAAAAGATGTAGTAATAGTAAACAGAAGTAATTTAATAGGTAAACCGCTTCAAATAATGCTTACAGATGAAAATGCAACTGTTACAATGTGTCATTCAAAAACTAAAAACTTAAAAGAGAAGATGCAAAACGCAGATATAGTTATAACAGGCATAGGTAAAGCTAAATTCTTTGATAAGAGTTATTTTAAAGACGGACAAATAATAATAGATTGCTCTATGAATATGTACGAAGGTAAACTTTGTGGAGATGTAAAGGTTGAAGATTTAGAAGAGCTTGATGTGTTAATAGCATCTGGAACAGGTCATACAGGAGTGATGACAGTTTTATCACTTATGTATAACACATTAATGGCGAAAATGTGGGGGTAAATAAAATGGAATTTAAACTAACAAATCACGAAGTAGAAAAGATAAAAAACGAATATCTTAATGGAGAAAAACAAAAAGATATAGCGAAAAAATACGGAATAACACAAGGACACGTATCAAGTATAATAAGTGGAAGAAAAAGGAGTGATATAAAGTTGAGAAAACTAGAAGGTGTAACTAAAATAAACATAACTAAAGGCGACGGTTATATGAATATAGAAGTACACGGACATAATGAGGATAGTATAACTTGTGCAGGTATAAGTGCTATAATACAAACGTGTGAATTAGGACTTAAAGCATTGGCAGAAAATAGAAAAAATGTTATAATTAAAGAGTGCGAACAAAACATTTACGATATGTAGATTATAATATTGGAGGAATAATATGAGAACAGTTTTTACACAAGAAGAATTAAACGAAATGAGACATTTACAAAGAAAGTTAGACATAAGAGTAAAGAAAGAAAATGATATACCTGCGGACGCTAACCTAAGTATAGAAAAATTCTTAGCTTTAAAAACAGAGTTATTTGAATTAGCAAATGAGATAGAAAGTTTTAAATTTTGGAAGAAGAACAAAAATAAAACTAATCAACTAGAAGAAGCGTGTGATGTACTACACTTTATACTAAGTATAGCAATAGATAATAGAGTTGAATTAGTAGAAGAAAAGCAACCAGGCGATTATAATACAGATGAATATGATATGAATGATTTAATCGGTATGCTAGATTGTATGATAAGCGATATGTTTATCGAGAAAGATTGGGAAGATTTAAACCAAATATTATTGGTATTAGGAGTAGTAGTTAATAAGTGTGGATACGATATAGAAGATTTATACAAGTGTTATAAAGACAAAAATAAGGAAAACCACATAAGACAAGATAATAAATATTAAAAATATAAAATAGCTCGTGTACCAAGATGTACAAGGAGTTCCTAGCATCATTAAGGTGTTGCTTGAATAATTAATCAAATAATAAATTAAAAGCCCTTAGAATTGCTCCTAGAGCGTCTAAGGGTTATTATATAGGGGGAAAGATGAAGAAAAAAGAATGGACATTAGAAGAAGCTAAAGAAGATTATAAAAAACGTAAAAAAAAACATAGAAGTTGTAAAAATTGTAAATTTGCACATACATATGAATATATAAGTTGTGAAGTAATAAATGTATTAAAAAAAATATATTTTCCAAGATTAAAAGCAAAATTCTGTAGATATTACAAATAAATGGGGGACGAAATGAGTATGGACGACTTAACAAGATTAAAACCTAAATACCCAAATCAAGAATTAAACGTAGTGATACCTCTTGGGGTGAGTGTAAACCACCTTTATATGTTTAAACGTGGTAGAAGGTTTATGACGAAAAAAGGTCAAGATTATATGCAAAAGGTGATGATGATTGTAGATAATGCAGTCAAATCACAAAATTACAAATTAGAAGAAGAAGGCGTGTGGTTGGTATGTGAATTAACGTATTACTTCCCAGATAAACGTAGAAGGGATTGTCATAATATGCACAAAATAGTTATGGACGCACTAGAACACGTAGCGTTCAAAGAAGATAGGTGGGTTTTAGTACGCGATATGCACGTAAGTTTAGACAAAGAACTACCGAGAATAGAAGTAAAATTATACCCAGAAAAGGTATGTGGACAAAAACTTGTCAAGTCTTTTTAGTAAATCTGTGGATAAGTTTTTTTCGACAAAGCTACACACAAGTAATTGCAACGTGTGTAGCACTTTTTTATGTTATCCAAAACCTGTGGATAAGTTGTTAATATCTGTGGATAACTATGTGGAAAACATATGTGGACAAAAAGTATATGTTATAATGTGTTTGGGGGTAGGGGGTTGAGAAACGTGTTAATAACGTGTAACAAACTTAACTCAATACTTCCTTCCCTGTAAACGAGTTTATCGAGTTTACAACAACGAAGTTGTTTAGAAAGGTTTTAAGTATAACTATGCGTATACACGCACAGAGCGTTGACACTGGGTCATTTTCAAATCAAAGATTTAAAAATAAAAAGGAGAAAAGTAATGAATAAGTTTAGTTTTACGAGATATGAGGATTTAGTTAATGATATTGATTTGTTAGTAAAGGAGTTAAAAGAACGTAATAAAGACGATTATACAAACGAAGAGGTACACTCTATATCGTGCGATATAATAAGTATAGCAAACTCCCTAAATATGTGTTTAATACATTATTATAGAAGAAACAAATAACTCTCTGTTGATTTGATAAAAAACAGAGTTTTTTTGTGCACTTTTTACTTGGAAAATATTGACATAGGAGAAAAGAACGTATATAATTAATACTGTAATAACATTTAATCGTATGTTGTTGCACCTCCTTATTATTTGAATTATATCTCAAAGTAAAAGTAAAACTATTATTTCTGTAATGTTAAAGGGATTTATCACTTCTAACTGATTTAAAGACAAAATTCAAACATTTACCTCCTTTCAGCTAAGTGCGTTGGGTCGAAACAACGCACTTTGAAATTATATTCCACGTCAACAGAGGTTCTTACCTCTTTAATATAGGAGTGTGGTGTAATGGTAACACAACGGTCTCCAAAACCGTAGATGTGAGTTCAATTCTTGCCACTCTTGCCAATGGTCGTAAGACCAAATATAAATTTTTAAAAATAACATTTATTATCATTAATAGTCATTTTGTAAAATAATTTTTATCAAATGTAGTATTTAAAATCGTTGATGTAACTCGAATAACGTAAATCGTGAAAGAGTAGATAAACACCTCGGTATGTGTATAAACTACCAAGACATCAACGTAATTTTTCAAATAATATCAACACATTAAAACTATATATAAGTTCAGAACAAAAAGACGAGTACCCAACTACTCGTCTCTTTTTTTTATTCTATTCTTGGAAGTATATTAATGACGCTTCTATTCCTTTTGATTTGAGTTCTTCTTGTCTTTTAATAGCGTTATTCTTATCCTTATAACTACCCACTAAAACACGATAAAAGCCATTCTTAGGCGTTTCAGTAACGTCTGTAATAGTTTTATCTAGTATACCTTCTACAATCGCTTTAGCAATCCTTCTAGGGCTTTTTAAGTATACATTCATATCATCTCTATCATCTATAAAGCAAGTCTCTATTAATAATGCAGGTGCTTTAGTATGTTTAAGTACATATGCGTTATGTGTTTTAACTCCTCTATTTTTAAGACCTACGTTTGCGATTTTATTTACAATTCTTTCCGCATAAGGCTTAGCTTTACTTGACATAGAGTGTAAAAGTACTTCTGTACCTGTTGTACGACCATCACCCTTCACATCATTAACACAAGCGTTAAAGTGTATTGATACGAATAAATCTAGTGGTTGTTTATTAGCTTTATTAACTCTATCTATAAGTTGCTGAGCATTGTTACTTGATTTGTCTACTGTACAATCATAAACAATATGACCTTCTTTTTTAAGCATTTCTATTACTATTTTACCAAGTTCTCTAGTTAAGTTTTGTTCTTTGTAACCACAACCTTGAGAACCCGTTCCTTCTCCACTTAATGTATGACCCATATCTATTCCTATTTTCATATTAAATCTCTCCTTTTATAAGTTTTTTAAGTTCTTCATTTTCTTGTTTTAATTCTTGTACTGCTTTCCATAGTGTAGAAATTGCAGATGTATAATCTATACTGGTATTTATTTCGTTTTTATCTTCATCATATTCAGTCTTTACAACTTCGGTTGATTTGTCTATGGCTTTTGTAGTTGGTATAGGGTTGTATAACCTTAATCCATCTTTAGTTTCTATTACATCTATACTATTTATCTTATCAAAAACAGGATTACTTGAAACTACCATAGGTTCATTTAAAGACATTCTAGTTGCCGAATATAATATTCCTGCATATAGTGGTGAAGTGTTTCCGCTAGCGGTTAAAAAGTGAAAACTACCACTAGAAGGAGACGCCATAATTCCTGCTCCTAATCTAAAATGGTCGCAATTTACATTCCCGCCATGCGGTAAAAATATCACTCCTCCTGCAATAAATGAACTTCTCAATCCGTTATATATAAAGTGTATTGGACCTGTATCTGTAAATGCTATAGAAGAGTTTCCACCTCTTATATAATCACAAGTAATATTTGTTTCAAAAATAGGTACATATACTGAACCTCTTGCTAATGCAAGATTATTCATACCATAAATAACGCCATTTACATTCAAAGTTTTACTTAAATTAGCACTAGCACAAGTTAAAGCACCATTACCACTCATACTCCAAGTTGTAGTAGCAGAGCTAGTATTGTTTTTACCAACAACATCACCATACATTATAGCACTATGTATGTCTACTTTATCACCAAGTTTAATGCTAGGGGCAGAGATACGTATACCTTTGTACCCTGGAACGTGAGAGTCATATGATGATATAATCGCACCATCGGCAAATTTTATACCACCAACACCGTTTATTTGTCCACTTATTAACTCCCCTCTTACACGAAGGTTAGTTGTATCTATGTTACCACCATTTATAACAGTACCACCAAGTTTAGATAAGTCATCAAATCTAACCAAACCTGTAAAATTAAAACCATCAACAGTTTGTTTAAGTTCTGTATATTTTTGATTAACACCATCAACAGTTTGTTCAGTAGCTTCTACTCTACTTGTTATCTTGTTAAACTTAATATCTATACTTGCATTTTGATTAGTTATAGTTTCATCTACATAATCTTTCATATCATCTGGTGCAGGAGACCAATCAGTAGATTTATTACCTTTTTCAAGTTTAAAATCAGTAAACCAAGCAGTACCGTCTCTACCTACCCACGCTCTAACACACACATCCCTATAATCTTTATCAACAGTAATTGTTTTAAACATCTTAGTCCATTGACCTTCAACCATAGTATTTTTATCAAAACTAACACGCATTATAGTTGAATTAGAAGTGTTATTGTCAAATTTACCCTTACACTCTAAGGCAAGTGCTCCGTTAAAAGTGTTTCTATCTTCAACATAATACCAACAACTTACAGTATAAGTTTCTCCTTTTTTCATAGACAAGCAGTTTTTATTAGGTAGGTTATAGTTCTCACACCCTCTGTAACCACTACTTGCAAGTCCCTTTTGTGAACTTTTACAAGATGGATGTCCATTAAAAGTTTTAGTTGTATCAATAATTACATTAGTACCTAATATCCAATTATTTTTACCGTCAATAAATGCAGAGTTTTTAACTAAGTTTCTAGCACCTATCTCTAGGTTACTTAAATCATTTTTAACACCATTAACAGTTTTATCTATTTTAGATACGCTTTGATTTATACCATCAAATCTAATATCAAGATTTGTATTATATTCAGATATAGATTTGTTAGTATATTCTTTCATATCATTTACAACATCATCTAAACTATCATCCACATCAAATTGTGAAGGAACCCATTGAGAAACTATATTACTTCTTTCAAGTTTTATGTTTTTTATATAACCACTACCCTCTGGGTTGTTATGACCGTTGATTACTAAGTATATAGGCTTTGATGTGTCTATACCTTTGTGAGTATCAAATGTAAAACTGTATCTTTGCCAAATACCTACATTCTCTTGTGAGATAGTTATACTCATTCTTCCACTATGGTAGTTATAGTTATTACTTTCTACGTTTTTATGGTAAAGTCCTCCGTGGAAACTAAATAAACTTGTATCAGAATATGCGTCAAAAGATATTACGTATGTTTCATTAGGTATTATGACTTCTTCTGCCTTGTTTATTTCGTGTCTAAGGCTTAGCTCTCTGTTAGCCATACTAAACTTCGCATTACGGTTTATAAGAGCTATACAAGGGAAATGGAAGGTTTCTAAGTCTATGTGTGGGTGATAACCTATCTCTGGGTTTTCTACACTATCATTATAATCTTGCCAATAAGCTAATCTACGAGTACCGTTTAATGTTCTATCCCAAGTTATCAAATCATCAACAGTAGCTTTACGAGGTGCAGAGTTGTTTAAATAATTAGCTCCACCTACACTCAAATCACCTATTTCACTTGATACAAAATCTTTAACTTTGTTGATTTGGTTTTGTACTTCTGTTTTACTTGCAGTAAGTTTTATACCTTCGTTTAATACCTCTATTTCAGACTCGGCTTTTTCTAATTTACTTGTCATAGATGCCATATCTTCTGTGTACTTTTGATTGCTTACTTTAAGCTCTATTTGTTCTTTGTTTTGATTTATCTCTGCTTGTTGTCTTTCTATTGTTTCAAATTGTTCATCTTGATTTAACTCGATATTAAATATTTTAGATGTTACACTCTCTCCGTCTATATCTATCTTAGTACCGTGTATTGTACCTGTATTATTTTCGTTTATATTAGTTATTACAGAGTGGATGTTAAGTTTACCACCGTCTATATTAGCATCTCCTGCTATTTTATCATTGTTTATAGAACCGTCAGTTATACCTTCACGATATACTCCATTCTCATCATACAGTATAGTTTGACCGTCTGCACCACGTACTCTAAGACCATATACAGTACCGTCATCATTCACATCACCCAAAGATACTCTTTCAAATTGTGAAGTACCTATGCCTTCAAATACTTGTAATCTATTACCTCTAAGTTTTAAATTACCGTTAGCACCAGATATTGTTACCTTTGATGTGTCAACAACTCCTGCATCAAGTTTATCTGCACTTACTTTACTGATTTGAGCATTACCTATCGCTCCATTTGCTATTATTGTGCTTCCTGCTACGATAGTACCTGCTTGTATATGATTTGAATTTATCTTGTTGAATAACAAATCACCATTTATAAGTCTATCTCTCCACTCATCAATTTGAATTTTAGTATAATATCTACCATCGTGGTCGTGAACTATTTTTGCATACCTATCATCGTGGTTATGATTTGGTATAGTTGTACCACTATTATCTCCACCGCCAGAACCACCAATATTACCTTTTAAAGTTTTTCCTACTTCATATGCAAACGAACTAATTTCTTGTTCTTCATTAAGTTCTGTATAATATGGAGAAGTAGAGTCAACATTAGGGTAAAGAACATTGTTCTCAACCCCTGTTACCCCTTTTTTAAAGGCATCAATATATGCGTTTTTGTGTTTTATAATTTTATCCATACACATCATTACCTTTCTAATTTATCTTCGATTACGTCTAAACGTATTAATATTTTTTCAAGAACAGGTACGGTTTTATCTAATTGTTCTCTCATCTCTTTTTCTCTCGTTTGAGAAGAGTATAATACATATCCTAATAACAGTATAAACAGTGATAAATAAGCACTAGGACTATTTACTATTTCATTTATAAGTTGCATATTAAGCTCCACTTTCTCACCCCTTTATAAATCTAGATTTCTGTACCAATTCCCCTTATTACCTGTTATATAATTTATGAAATCCATAAGCATTTGTTTATCTGATGTGTCTTTACTTTGTTTACCATTTTCTGCTTTTTGTTGTCTTTCTAACATCTTGTCCATTGTTTTAACTGCGTTTGGCATAAATGGATTTAAGTCCAAAATAACTTCTTTCATTCTTTGTTCTTTAGTTATTTCATTCCACCCAGCTTCTTCACCTTCTTCAATTATCTTGTTACCAAAATTACCTTCTCCACGTGATTGTTGTACTAACATACGTACAAGAGGGTTCATTTTGTTTTCTAACGCTTCACCCTCAAAAGGTATAGCATCTTCCACATCTGGGAACATATTTTGTTTATATAAATAGTTGTATTGGTCGCCATTTACACCATCAATAAAGTTTGCATAAGGTTTTTGTATCTTTCCGTATTTAAACTCTTCATTTTGGCGTTGTTCGTCTGGTATACCATTTTCCAAACCTTTAGTACCTCTTATTATAGAGTTTATTTTACCTGGGTGTTCAAACATTGAACCATACATAAGTCTTGCGTTGTTTTTATGGAACGTCCAGAATGGGTCTACAAAATCTCCCATAAAATCGTCAACTTTGTTTTTCTTACTATAATCAAATAAGTATTTGTTTACAGATTTAGAAGCATCCTCTGGAGACATACCTCTTTCGATTTGCTTTATGAAATGATTTAAACGTGCAGTTTGTTCGTTAGTTTCTAACCATTTCATCATACGTGAGTTATCTATTTTAGTTTCTAATCTAGGGAATATACCTCTAGCATTTCTTACATCTTCTCCAAGACCATCAACTACACCTAACTCTTTAGCAAGTTTTCCTATCTCATCATAACTATATGCTTGATTAGTTTTTGCACTTTTTATAAAACCATTTTTACCACCTTTACCATTGATTTGTTTAAGTATGTTTCTAGCTTCTGTTTGAGGTAGTAAAGCATCTGCTCCAAGTGCAAGATAGTTTTGTCCTTTGTTTTGGAAGAAGTTTTGTACGTGCCAACCTGGGTTATATACTGTAAGTCCTTTTTTCCAAGAGTTTAGCCAACTCTTATACATATCGTAAAGTTCATTATCTTTGTAGTTAAAATTAATCTTAGGTAATTTTTCTTTGAATTGTTCAAATGTAGGTATGTTGTTTGATTTGTTATTAAATGCTTTTGTAAGGTCTTGTATAACTCCATCCTCATCAACACCAGGAGGAAGTTCAATATCATCAAGAAGTGATTTAGCTTCTGGTAGATTAAGTTTATCTTCATAATATTTAAGTCTCTCTTCTGTTCTAGGGTCTATCTCTGCTCTTTTCTTAGGTGTGTTTGAGTTTTGACCTAACTTCTCTCTAAGTTCTTCGGAATGTTTTATATTTTCTTGTTCTATAACTCTTTCAAAATCATCAACATAATCATCTGTTTTATTTATATTACTTAAAAACTCATCAAATGGATTGTTAGTTTTGTTAAGGTCTGTTACTACATCATCAAAAGTTTTTATATTTACATCATCTATTTTATCAAGTACAACGTCATCAAGACCTTTAAACGTTTCATCAACTCTATTTGCTAGTTTTTGAAGTTCCATTTTTAAAAGTGGAGTGTTTTCTGTACCACCTTTTAATATGTCGTTCATCTTACCTTTTAACTCATTTTGAAGTGCTTTTACCTTGTGGAAGTATTTATCGTCTGGTACGCCATATCCTCTTAATGTATTTACATATCCTTGTTTGATGTGTTTAAAACCTTCTTCAAAGTGTTCGTATTTATCTGGGTTCTCAAACATATATCTTATCTCTTTTTGTATGGTCTTTTTAAGGTGTGCTAAATTTTCTCTAACAGGAGGAAGGTCGCCAAGTTTTTGTCCCTTTGTTAGTTTTACTTTTATAGGTTTTGTTTCTGGTAGATTAAGTGCTTTTCTTATTGTCTCTGCTCTCTTTTGAATGTCTTTAATTTTTTGTAAATCTTGTGTTGTATACTTAGGTATTGAATGCTCTCCGACATCACTTGCTAATTCTTGTCTTGCCCTTGAATTTTGACCAACATTATCATTTTTAATTGATGATGAATTTTCTCTAAGTTGATTACGCATCTTCTCTCCACGAATAAGTTCTAAGTTTCTCTCATCAACCGCTCCGTCTAAATCTATTTTATATTCTTCCCAACGCTTATTAACTTCTTTTTGCCATTCTTTAGCGTCTAAAGTTTTATCTAATGCAGTTTTAGATGTGTTTTGTTCGGCAACGAATTCTTCATACGATAATCTTTTGTTCTTACCATTGTCTGCTAACTCATCAAGTGCTTGTTTATAACCTTCTGTACCATCTTTTTTACCATACGCCTTTTTAGCGTAATCATCATATTCATCAGACATATATTTTACATTTTTATACTCATCATCCCACTTTGCTATCTTTTCACCAAGTTCTTTATACTCGTAAAATTCATCTGTATTAAGTGGTTGTGTTTTCTTTTTAAGTTGAAGTTCTTTATATCTATCAGTAAGCTCTGCTTTGTTCTTAACACCAAAGTTTGAAGCTAGATTAGACATCTTCTCATCGTATCTATAATCAGTAAGTGAAGCAGATATTTTCCTAGCACCTTCACCAACAGGTATTTTATTACCTAAAGAGTCAAACTCCTCTAAAACACCGTTAGCTTGTTTAACTATCATATCATCTACATAATCTAGTAGTTGATTTGCGTGTCTAGGTGTTACATTTCTTCTAACAACATCTTTACCATCAAAGAATAAATCATTCAACATCTTAGATACTTCGTGAGCACCTATCTCACCTTTATCAACTAAATATTTTGCGTTTTTAATTTGAACACTAGCTTCTTCAAGAGTACCTTCTGAAAGTGTACTAACTTTTTGTGCAAAGTTTTTAACACCTGTTCTAAGTAGTCCTTCTCTTTCTTTTATGTTACCTACGTTATCTACAAATTTAGGATTAAAAACATCTTTAAGAAGTTTATAATTATTCTCTTTTATATATTTTTGTTTAGCAAGTTCTTCTGCACTAAATTTAGGTGTGTTTACATCTTTAGTATTAAAATATCTGTTATCATCTTTTATCTTTTGTTGTGTTTCATAACCTCTACGTCTAGTAGTACTTTCTATCATATCAGTTATCTCATCACTACCTTTTACTACTTGTTCATACACTTCTGGTTTAGTTTTTCTAAGGTAATCAAGTGTTGCATCTGCGTTATGAGGACTCATAGAGTCTATTTTATTTACAAGACCTTCTACATCATCTCCATACTTGTTTATAACTTTTTCATACTTTGCATAAGGGTTTTGTATGTTATCAATATATGCGTTCATACTTCCGTCTTTACCAAACATAGAGTATTGTCCATTTACATTACCTCTTACAACATCATCTATCTCATCAACACTATTCATTAGATTAGGTATGTAACCGTCTTTAGTTTTTGTGTATTTTTTATTAAGTGTTCTACCGTCTATTTTACGTTGTGTTCCTTTAAGTGGTTTATCATCAAGTGTATCAAGGAATTTACCTAGATTAGATGTGTTAGGGTTTTTCTTAACAACGTCTTTAACATTGTCCATTGTTTTTTCAAATTGATTATCTAATAATTTATCAATAGCAGTTTTACCTTTTTTACCAGAGTAAAACACATCATCAGAGGCTTTTGTTACTTTATTACTTTTACCTGCATACTTCTTAGAGTTAGCCATAAGTTTAGCAGTTTCTTCTGGTACGATACCTGTTGCTAAATTTGCAGTACCGTTTTTAAGCTCTTTAAATGATTTGACAGTGTTCTTACCAAGTCCTTTTACCACATCAACAACTTTATCTTCAACAACAGTAGGTGCAAGTATATCCATAGCAAAACCTGTTACGTTAAGTAAGTTAGTATCTCTTTTCTTGTTCTTTTCGATTTGTTTCTTATATTCTTTAGCATCACTATGTCTACCAGTGTCCTCTAAAAATCTTACTTGACCTTCATCTGCACGTCCCTTAGCTTCGTTAAGAAGCGACCCCATACCTTTACCAAAACCTGTTTTATCAAGTTCTTCTTTATTTGCTTTTAAGTTTTCTTTAAGGTTATTTCTGCCTTGACTATAATATTTATAATCACGTTTAGGGTCTGCTATTGCTTTTAATAAGTTACCACTATCTTCTGCCACACCTGCAAGTCCCGAAAGACCATAACTTCCAATCGCACCCATACTTTTCATAAAATCTACGGCAGGGTCAACTATAACGTCTTTTGCTCCACCTTTTACCCATTCTAAAGCATTACTTATGTGTTTTCCTTTACGTTGATTTGCTTTAGCAGTTTTAAGTCCATCTAATGTGCCTGTGTTTAATTGTTCATTAAAGTTTTTAGCCTTATCCCACTTGTGAGAACTAAGTATAGCATACTTTTGTTTACCACTTTGATTTGTAGGGTTTTTCCAACTCTTATCCTCTTTTACTTTCGAAGTTCTACGTATATTACCATCGCTTAACCAATCGCTTTCAGAACCTCTTACTATCTCGCCCTTTTTGACACTTTGTCTATACCCATAAGCCTTATTAGATGCAACCTTTTTATAGTTACCATTTATGTATGCCATATCAGATGAAGATAATCCACCCTTGCCATATTCTTTATTCTTCTCTACTTTACGGTTTGTTCTGTTTTCTTTTGCTTTAGCACTACCTTGTTCTTTCATTCTATCTAAAGCATTTCTTTTTGCCATCTACATCACCTCTTTATTTTTTACCAAATAACTTACCTATGTTTTTCTTTAAATTTTTCATAGCATTATTTGTACTCTTTTTAGCATTTTTCTTAGCGTTTGCAGCACTCTTTTTAATATTTTTGTTAGAGTTTGCAATAGCTTTTTGTGTTCTCTTACTTGCTTCTTTAATGTTAGTATTTTTCTTAAGATTTTTAGCAGAATTAGATACAGACTTTTTAACTTTTTCAACAGTTTTGTTTTGTTTTTTATTATTTGATTTGTTATTTGATTTAGAAGTTTCTTTCTTATCTTCTTTTTTAGTATTTCTCATCTTTTTCATAATACTTTCGGCTTGATTTGCTTTCATTCTATCTAAACTATTTGTTACGTGTTTTTGATAGAATTTAACTTTATCATCACCACGTTTTATCGCATCACCGCCATAGTTTTTATAACCAGAGTGGTTTTCAAACATTTGTTTAACTGCTCTATCTCTAGTGTTATATAAACTTCTCATAGTGTCATCATCTGCACCATTTTTCTTTGCGAAGTTTATCATTTCATCTACTTCATTTCTATAAGCAGAAGCTCTTGCATCGGCATTGTATGGAGATTTTAACGAGTTATAAGCATTAAAAGCATCATCAGAATAATCATTAACAGTTGCTATATATGCTCTAGCATTTATATCATCACTCATATCAACAGAGCCACCATCATAGTTTTGATAACCACCATAATATCCTCTTGAATAAGGGTTATAACTTCTTGAATAACCAGAGTATCCACGTCTTGAATATCCACCTCTTGAATATCCACCACCACTTCTTGAGTTTTCTGCCATTTCTTTGTCGTGGTTTCTATCAAGTGCGTTTTCACCAGATTGCCAATTGTTTTGATTAGTTTGTTGTTCTCTATCAAACTTGTTTTGAAGCTCTTGCATCATTTGTTGGAATTCTTTATCTTTTTGTGCTTGTGCTTCTTCCCACGCACGTTTTTCTTCAAGTAGTTTTTGTTCCCAATCACGATTATCTTGTGTTTTATTATCTTCTCTGTTCCAATTCATTAACTTTTCAAAATAATCTGTTTGGTATCCATTTAATTTATTTTGGTAATCATTGTAGTTTTGTAAGTGCCCCATATTTAATTGAGCTAAAGAGTTGTTCATTTCGATTTGTAATTTATTAAGAAGTTCATTACGTTTATTAGAAGTTTCTACTAAATTCTTGTTGTGATTTATATTTGCTACGTTTTCTAAACCTAATTGTTGAGGTGAATATTGTATTCCACGATTTGTACCAGATACATTTAATTCTTCCATTTGGTTATACTTTTGTTCATTTAACGTATCAACAGATTGTTTATAAGCGTTCTCTGCTTCTAGTTTAGATTGTTCGTGTTGTTTTTTTAATGCTTCTTGTTGTTGTTGGAACATTTGCTCTTGAAGTTGCCAACCTTTGTTTGCTTGTTCTTTTTGAGATTGAAGTATTTGGTCTGCTAATTTGTAAGGCGTAGATTGATTTGTATACTTATTATATAACTCTGGATTATCAAGTGCTATACCTGCATCTAGTTTTCTTTTTGCTTCTGCTTCGTATTCTGCTTGTGTCATACCACCTGTTCCTGGCACTATTGCATTAGGGTCTAACGGGTTGTACACTAAACCTCTTTGGTTTGCACCCGCATCAACACCTCTAGCATTTGAATTAACACTATATCCACTTGTAGCCTCTGGTGTTACCGCTAATGCACTATTCACATCAGATAAACTCATTAATCCTGCTCCACCTTCTATATTTGTAGGTTGTGTTTGATTTGTTTCAACAGGTGTGGTTATTACAGGAGTACCTTCTGACGCATTTAAAGGGGTCTGTGAGGCGTTTGGAGTAATTGCTCTACTATTTATATTATTAGGTGTTTGTACAGGTGTAGAAACGCCACTAGCACTTCCAGAACCTATTGTATTTGTACTCGTACCAGATGTAGGTGTCATAGCTTTTACTTTATTTTGTATTGTAGCTTGAGTCGTATTAGGCATTGTTGTGTTATTTATTGTTTTACCATTTAACGAGTTTTTAACTTTTTCTTTAAAGTTGTTTATAGGTTGTTGTTTTTGTCTCTTTAAATAATTATTATATTGATTTTGCATAACTTTTTCCTTTCTTTAATAATTATATATTTATTGTAACACGAGTGGCAAATTAATGCCACCCAAGTTATATAAGCAATGTAGGCACATCAATAGACTCTTCTGATACGAAATCTTCTGGGTATAGTAATTCGGCTAATGAATACATATCTCCTGCTAAAACTTGTTTTAATCCTTGTATAAACTTGTTCTCAAGTAGAGACACTTTCTTTTGAAGTATATTAACAACATTACTTATGTTATTGTGAACTTTAAGTGTAGTTTTAGGTGCTATTGCTCCACACTCAACGATATAGTTAGTTTCATTTGCATATGTTATTAAATCTATATTAGTACATTCATATACTTTTTCTTGTGCTAGTTGATATACTACTGTTACAGGGTTAGTATTCAAATTATTTTTAAATTCTTCTACTTCAACAACTCCATCAACAGTTATGTTAATATTTTTATCTACATAAATGCCTACACTTGAATCATTGAATAATTTTTGATTATTATATTTATCACATATAACCACAGTTAGTGCTTGAACAACATCTTTTGGGAAATTTGTAATAATAAACCTAGAATGATTTCCACTTGTAGGTTGTGATGAAGTTTTTAACCAATTCTCACTACCATTTAATACAACTTCTGCACTACGTTGGTGATAGTAATACTTACCATTTGCGTGTTTTTCTATACTATCCCCTTCTCTTAATATAGGTTTTTCCCACGCTTGAGTTTCTTCATTGTAGTATAAAAGACGTTTTTTATCTGATTGATGTAGTGTGTAAGAATTTAAGTCTTTTCCTTTAGTTAAAGTTAAGCCTATATCACTTGGATATTCACCTAAATCCCACTCTCCACCACCTTTTCTACCAAAAGTGTAAACATATTGGTTGGTAGGGTTACTAAATGTAAAGGGAGTGTCTGTTATACCTATAATATCCTTGCCAAACATATCTTTGACCTTAAAAGCTATACTTTGACTAGATACACTCTGATTTGCATTTATGTAGTATTCTCCTTTTGGTAAAAATATAAAATCACCTAACGACCTATATCTTGTATTATCAAGAGTCAAATCATTATATGGAGGAGTATCTGTCCCTCCTTTTTTAAACTTAATATTTGGAATTAAATTCTCATTAACACTCTCAACACTTATTTCATCTACTCCATTACCTACTGATTTAAGTCCTTCAAAGTAGCTTGGTGGGTTTTGTGTGTGGTCGCCTTCTAGGATGATTATATCTTTACTTAAAGTAATATACTCATCTAGGCTTTCTACCGCATCATTCATTTTGCCTATTCTGATATGGTCTGCTATATTTTCATTAGTAGTTAATAAAATAGTATGAACACCTTTATTTTTTACATATTCTGTACTACTACAAACAGTCCATTCACCGTATTTGTAGAAGTTTACTTGTAAACTCATACCTTCAACAAAATTTGTTACATTTAAAACTACAGTATATGTTGTATTTTGTTTTAAGTTTTGTAACAATTTAAAATCGCATTGAGCATAAAAAGGATGTTTTGTATAATTTAATGCACTACCATTATCAATAACGGTATCAGCCTTTTGGTCATATAGACGCGTACATAAATTCACCAACGTCTTACCTTCTAACTTCACATCTTCAAAATACCCATTCGTAGTTTGTTCAACAGTAGTAAAATCACTTTCAGTAGTAACAGTTGATACCGTACTTTCTTCTAGTTTTTTAACTCTATCTAACTCTTTATTTAAATTATTGATTTGTTCAGTATGTGTATTTACAGTAGCACCAAGTGATTTTGGTACTTGTGCTTTTATCATTCCTTCTATTTCAGTTAAGAACGAAATGTTAGTTTTATTAGCGAATGTACGAAGTTTAACTTGTTGTGAATGTGGTAGTGGAATGAATTGAGGTTGTGCAACAACGTATTTCACATAAGCTCCAATTGAGTGTAAATACTCTTTTATACCTGTTGCATTTTCAGAACTTAAACCATCTTTAGGAACTCTACCTCTTAAAATATACGTACGATAACTATTTCCTACAAAGTTATTTTTATTACTTGCAGGGTCGTCGTGTAAAAATTTGTTTGATATTATAGCATTAACATTTTGATTGTGTAAATCAGATGTTATATAAAAAGCAATTCCTGTATCTGTGTTTTGACCTCCCCAAACGTTTAAAGTACAATTTAAAAAATCATTAAACGTACCTACATTCTTCTCTACTCCCCAAACTCCATCTTTCTCGATTATTCTATCACGAACATCTCCTACTTTTTCAAGTGGTGTAGGTGATAAAATAGTTAATTTATCTTCTTTATATGGCTCGTATGGAGTTGCTTGTGTACCTTCTTCTATTTGGACTTTAGCATCTATATTCAGCCTATTTTGAATTTTAAAAGATATATAACCTGCATTTTCAGAAGTTGTAAACATACCATTATTTTTTACAACCTTTTTAATAAACTTTTTATCCCTATCATACTCATAAAGAGTATCAAAAGAAGATGTGTCGGAAAGAACCACGCTAAAACAATATGATGTATTTGGTTTTACCTTAATAAACTCTTTACTTCTTACAACACTAGCATCATATGTTTGATAAATTCCATTAGCATCTGATATATCACCAACCTCTAATGTGCTACTGAATATATTTTTATTGGTACTTAAAACAGGTATTTCATATAGTTCTTGACCTTCAACGGTATCCCCTACAGAACGTATATCTGCTAGATTTGAAGCACTTTGTATAGTATTACCAAGTATCTCAACGTTTTTTAAATAACCATCAGAACTATCAGTAGATATATTACTTCCTTCTACATTTACATAAACTTGTTTAGCCTTTTCTATATCTCTATCAAGTCTAGCTTTTAGAGAAGTTTCTCCATCCCTAGCATCTATTACTTCTGCATCTTGTTGTTGTTTAGAAGTAAGTGCATTAAATCTAGTTTCTACTTCTTTTACTTTATTGTTTATAGAAGTTTCTAAATGAGTTATGCTTGGTGTATCACCTTTAGCACCTTGTACTCCACGTTCACCTTGAAGTCCTCTATCTCCTTTATCACCCTTATCTCCTTTATCTCCTTTTAAACCCTGTAAACCACGCTCTCCTTGTAAACCACGTTCACCTTGTATACCTTGTAAACCACGTTCTCCACGGTCTCCTTTTTCGCCTTTCTCACCTTTATCCCCTTTATCACCTTTTGCTCCTATTAACTCTGATTTGGGAGGTATAGTTTTTATAGCGTTTTGAACTTCTTGACCTTTAGTAGCAACAAATGTATTAACTTCATTAGTCTTAGTAGTTATAAAGTTATTGACTTGATTAGTTTTCAAATCAACAAACTCTTCAACTTCTTCTGTTTTTGTATCAACAAATGACTCAATCTCTTCTTTCTTTGTATCAACAAATGTATTAACTTCACCAACTTTAGTGTTAAACGTATTAACCATTTCTGTATGTTTTTGTTCTCTTCTTAACTCGTCGTTAAGGTGAGTATTATACATCGCAATACGTTTTTTCTCTTCTGCTCTTCTTTCATTTTCATCACTAATTCTTTGCTCTTCGTTTTGAACACGAGTTTCTTCTGCTTCTATTCTAGTTTGTTCATTACTTATAGCCTCGTTATCAGTAGATGTTATATCACCAAGAGCTTTGTTTATTTTAGTTATAGCACCATTGTGATTGTCTATAAGGGTATTATAAGCGTGTTCTATCTCCTCAAAGTTATCATTCATTTGTGTTGGAGATATTATAGTGTTTTGTTGGAAGTTAGGAAAAGGTATGATGATGTTTTTAGTAAGTTTTAATTCTTTTAATTCTTTTTCTTTCATAGTTATCCTTTCCGTTATCTGTAACCTTTAAATTCGTACAGACCACTTATTTCATATATTTTCATTGGTTGATAAAGTTCTTCTTCTTCAAGTTCTCTATAATACTCTCTAGTTTCATAGTCTCTAAGTTGTCTTACGTAGAACTTTCCATTACAATAGAACAAATCACCAACCTCTGTTTTTTCTTGATGTGGAAGCTCTGTTACATAGTCTTTAAACTTATAACCATTACCTATCCATATCTTAAATGTTTTACCACGTCTACCAACCATTATCGGTAGTGAGCGAGATATATTAGATGCTATAAATCTACTCTTATCCCAAATAGCTTTATCCCAAAGTGCTATTTCACTTTCTATTCTATTCTCGTTTTCAACGGTTACATAATCTATATCGTATTTAACTCTCACATCACAACGTTTATTATCGTATACTTCTGATACAACATATGTATCTCTGATTTGCTTAATACGTATAGGAGAACCAAAATCTATGTCCTTAGAAGTCCAATAACAAGGTATAGGAAGTTTTAATTCTGGATATTCATAATCGTAGTCATAACATACATTATCGTCAAAATACATTATTTCACTTCTATCTCTACCTAATAAGAACTTATCACGATAGTTAAACATTATTACGTTTTCAGTACCAGAGTAAACAGTCCAAGCCATTAATTGATAATTATATATAAGACTCAAATCATCTAACTGTATCCACCACTCACCATTATATGGGTCGTAACCTGTGTGGCAATTACGTATTTTCCAAATGTTTTTACTTATAGGTTTTTCAAATAGATTAACTTTAGTGTTAAGTTGTTGTGTAGCAAGTATTAACTCACTAGAATTAGTTGTTTTAAGTTTATAACAATTACCGTCAGTTCCTACGTAGAACATAAAGTTATGTATCACATCAGCACAATGGTCGTTTATTATACCTGTATGTGTATTTATCTTTTTAAGAGAATATGCTTCACTTGTATCTCTATTTGTATTACCGTGTAAAGCGTAAACATCTTTATCTCTACCAAATATTATAGAGTCGGCAAATACTCTCATACAATTTATCTTATCTCCATTAGGAGGTAGTTGTACGGGAAGTGATGCAGGGAAGTAAAACGGATTAAGTATATCACTTATATAAACCATATTAGGGTCATCTGGATTACCTGTGGCATAAAGTCTATCCTTATGTACTATAAGCATATTACACTTGTTAGTTTGCATATTAGTACCTTTGTAACCGTCCTCTAATTCGTATTGGCAAGGTTCGTACCAAGCTCTCCACCTGTGTTCTCTAAACTGTTCTTCTTTCCATTCCCCTTTTGTGGCAGGTTTAGGGTTAGGAGTGTATTCATAGGGAGGTGTAGATATAAAGTATATACGTGGTA
>ERZ1034949.140-NODE-140-length-49012-cov-23.556182_pt1 | contig 49012 bp, 42 predicted proteins | sample MGYA00520590_ERZ1034949 | MGnify/ENA primary metagenome ERZ1034949 (study PRJEB33766, sample SAMN09781752) | gut metagenome | biome: gut microbiome | host: Homo sapiens | place: Madagascar | study: EMG produced TPA metagenomics assembly of the PRJNA485056 data...
CGTTTGAGTTAGACGCCTTTTGGAGACTGTTTTAATTCAATTATTTCACAGCCCCAGACTTCATAAGGATTTTTATGCACTGCTTCGTCATAACTCTCCTTAAATATCCCGCCACACGACAACAGCTGCGAAGCGGCTCATTCCCGGTAAGCTGTAAGCGGATAGCTGTAATCCCTTTCCCATTGGAGCTTGATATCATTTGCTCAAAAGGCCTGCCCAACGCAAGGCTCCCTATGTTCACATATTCTTCAGCCTCATCAAAAATCCCCGGAGATGGTTTCCATCTCCGGGGACTGCCTGTCACAGGATATAGTTTGAAATATCAATATTTTCCGTAATCTGGCCCAGCTTTTCCTTGACATAGGTACTGTCAATGGTGACATCCTTATTTTCAAGGTCCGGTGCTTCAAAGGACAGATCCTCCAGCACCCGTTCCAGAATGGTATAGAGCCGGCGGGCTCCGATATCTTCCGTCTCCGAATTGACCCGGGATGCGATTTCTGCAATCGTATCCAGCGCATCTTCCCGGAAAGTCACCTTGACTCCTTCCGTTTCCAGAAGTGCCGTGTACTGACGGATCAGTGCCTGCCTCGGTTCTGTCAGAATCCGGCGCAGGTCCTCCTTCGTAAGGCTCGAAAGTTCCACGCGGATAGGGAAACGGCCCTGCAGTTCCGGAATAAGATCACTGGGTTTGGAAACATGGAATGCTCCGGCAGCCATGAAAAGAATGTGGTCTGTCTTCACCTGGCCATACTTTGTCTTCACCGTGGCCCCTTCCACAATGGGAAGGATATCCCGCTGCACTCCCTCCCGGGATACATCGGGGCCGCCGGAAGAACCGTGGCGGCCAGCGATTTTATCGATTTCATCAATGAAAATGATGCCCCGTTCCTCGGCGTAATGGATGGCCCGATCCTTCACTACTTCCATGTCCACCATTTCGTCTGCCGCCTCTTCGGCCAGAATCTTCTTTGCATCACGGACGGTCACTTTTTTCTTTTTCATCTTTTTCGGCATCATGCTGGTGATCATGATGGAAATCTGGTTGGCCTGTTCATTATCAGACTGGGGAGCGCTGCCTCGGTCCTCCACTTCGATTTCAATCTGCCGGTCATCGAGCTCTCCGCTCCGGATCCTTTCCAGCAGGTCCTTCCGCCGTTCCTTTTCTCCCTCATTCTGGGGGGCTTCCTGTTTCTTCTCACCGAAAATGATATCCATGGGGCTCCGGGTTTCCGGCTTCTTCGATGGCCACATGGCTTCTCCGATGCGGCGCACTGCCTCTTCCTCCGCATCCCGGCCATGGCGGGATGATTCTTCCTTTTTCACCAGCCGTACCGCTTCTTCCACCAGATCCCGCACCATGGACTCCACATCCCGGCCTACATACCCTACTTCTGTGTACTTGGTCGCTTCTACCTTCACGAAGGGAGCATGGGTAAGAGACGCAATACGTCGGGCAATTTCTGTCTTGCCTACGCCCGTAGGACCGATAAGGAGAATATTTTTCGGGCTGATTTCTTTTGCAATTTCCGGGGCAAGACGACTCGCCCGCCAGCGGTTCCGAAGGGCTACAGCCACAGAACGTTTCGCTTCTTTCTGGCCTACGATATACTGGTCCAGATACTCTACAATTTTACGAGGTGTCAGTTCTTCCATCAGATTTCCTCCACTATTACATTATGGTTCGTATAAACGCAGATGTCCGCTGCAATATGGAGCGATTTTTCTGCAATTTCCCGGGCGGAGAGATTCGTGGACTGGGCAAGAGCACGGGCGGCTGCCAGAGCATAGTTGCCGCCGCTTCCAATGGCCAGGATGCCATCATCAGGTTCTATGACTTCCCCGCTGCCGGATACAAGGAAAAGATGCTCCCCATCGGTAAGAATGAGCAGGGCCTCCAGCTTCTGCAGCACCCGGTCACTGCGCCAGTCCTTGGCAAATTCCACCGCTGCCCGGACAAGGTTGCCATTGCAGTCACGGAGTTTGGATTCAAATTTATCAAAAAGAGAAAAGGCATCGGCCACGGAACCTGCAAACCCTGCAATGATTTTCCCGTGGTAAAGCCTGCGTACCTTGCGGGCTGTATTCTTCATGATCACCGCATTGCCCATGGTTACCTGCCCATCGCCGGCCATGGCCGTATGGCCGTCTTTCTTGACCGCCAGTATCGTTGTTGCTGTAAACATAGTACCTCCTGTCATATAACCACAAAGTTTCTATAGGTCACTGCCAAAGGGCAGCATAATTGTCATACCTCTATCTATTATACGTTAGGTCGGTAGAAAATGACAGAAGGGAAGACGGCCGGGGCCGGGCGCCTTCCGGCAGAAAGACATGCTAACAGATAGAACTTAGAGCCTCTAGCCTTGAACACTGATAGGAATAGACTCTCCGGGCAAATGAGATTAAGCGGGATAAGCTTACAGCTTACCGGGGATTCACCGGATATCGTATAGTTGGCTTTCAGGAGAACTGGCGGCCCTCCCATCTTGCAATCCCCTCCCCTGTCGAGTAAGATAGATAGGATAAATCATAAGAAGGATGGGACCATTATGGCAGACGAAGTTATCCAGATTACAGACCCGGAAAAGATCCGGCAGCATATACGGGATATTTACAGCAAGAACCATTTCATGGCTGATTATTTCCATATCCACATTGATGAAATCCACTGCGGCAGCGTGACGGTAAGCCTGAAAACAGACCCCGCCAAACACAATAACCACACCGGCCGCCTCCATGGCGGTGTCCTGGTAGCCCTGGCGGACTCCGTAACCGGCGTTACCAGTGCCTCCGTAGGTGCGTCGGTGGTCACTGTATCCATGACCATGAATTTCATCCGCAATGCGAAGTCCGGAGAAACAATTCGTGTCACCAGCCATATCACCCACCGGGGGCGGAAGACCATCGTTATCGAAGCCAATATGTACGATGAAGAAAACCATCTCATGGCCAATATCCTGGCTACCATGATGATAATGAAGCCTTTCCCGGAAATCCCGGAACATTGGGAAGGGTGAGAATGGTGTGAAGAGAATTGAGGCCAGACGGCTTCATAAGGCGGAGCTTCCATATATTATATTGTCGTCCATTTCATTCTTTCGCACGACACTCATCCACGAATAAAAAACACCTGAAACGGTTAACCCGTTCCGGGTGTTTTTTATTTGTGGTGCCATCCCCGTGAGGAGTACAGCCCTTATGAAGGATCATCAGATCTTAGCCAGCGCCTGTTCTACGTCTTCCAGAAGGTCGTCAATATTTTCAATACCTACGGAGATACGGACGGTGCCTGGGGTAATGCCGGCAGCTCTCTGGGCCGCTTCATCCAGCTGCTGGTGGGTGGTAGATGCCGGATGGACAACCAGGGACTTGGAATCCCCTACGTTGGCCAGGTCCGAGAAAATGTCCAGGCTGTCGATGAACTTACGGGCTGCCTGGAAGCCGTCTTTCAGTTCAATGGAGAAAATAGAGCCGGCCCCTTTAGGCAGGTATTTCTGCTGGAGTTTGTGGTACGGCGAAGATTCGAGGCCCGGGTAATTGACCTTGGCTACTTTCGGGTGCTGTTCCAGGAATTCTGCCAGTTTCTGGGCATTGGATACATGCCGTTCTACGCGGAGAGAAAGGGTTTCCAGACCCTGGATAAAGAACCATGCGGAAATCGGGGAAATAGCGGCGCCCGTATCCCGGAGAACTTTGGCACGAATACGGGTGACAAAGCCGGCACCCGGTACATCTTTGGCAAAATTGATACCATGGTAGGAAGCATCTGGATTGGCAAAATGGGGATACCGCTTTGGCTGGTTCCAGTCGAACTGTCCATTTTCAATAATAGCGCCGCCCAGAGTCGTCCCATGGCCGCCGATGAATTTCGTAGTGGAATGAATGACAACATCCAGTCCGTGTTCCAATGGGCGGAAGAGGTAGGGGGTCGCGAACGTATTATCAATAAGTACCGGCAGGTGATGGGCGTGGGCAATGTCGCGGATGGTATCGAAGTCCGGAATATTGATGGCCGGGTTGCCCAGGGTTTCGATATAAACGGCCTTTGTCTTTTCGGTAATGGCCGCTTCGATTTCTTCCGGATGGTCCGGGTTTACGAAGCGGGTATGGATACCGAGCTGTGGCAGGGTGTCGGTGAAGAGTTCATAGGTGCCGCCGTAAAGAGTGGAAGTGGAAACAATTTCATCGCCGGCGCCGGCAATGTTCAGGATAGAATAGGTCACTGCCGCCGCACCGCTGGCTACAGCAAGACCTGCAGTGCCTCCTTCCAGAGCAGCCAGCCGCTTTTCCAGGACATCCTGGGTAGGATTTGTGAGGCGGCCGTAGATGAATCCCGGTTTCCGAAGAGCAAAGAGATCTTCCCCCTCCTGGGCATCATGGAATACGTAGGATGTGGTCTGGTAAATCGGAACAGCCCTGGCTCCTGTGGTGGGATCCGGTACCTGTCCTGCATGCTGCTGAAGTGTTTCAAAACGATATTTCTTTGTGTCTGCCATAATTGATTCCTCCCATGGTTATAAATTGAATATTATCTGTTTTCTGCCTGTTTTTCACTGTTTGAACCAATCATGGCCCGACATCGGAAACCCACTGTCATATCCTGCTCCTCCTCTTTCTTAAGGTCATTATCGCCAGGCCAGGGCCAGGCTGTTTCAAGGCATGTTTCTATGCCCCTGCGCTGTAACGGGCGTCTCCCGGATATCACACACTTTTATTTTCCGTAAAACTGATGGAATGCCGGAGAAGAAACTCCGATAAAGAGAAGGCAGCTGTAAAGGCCCCATCTTACGGTATCCATCATTTCTGCCAGTTTCTTCATCCTGTTTCATCCTCCCGGAAAATAAAAAAACTCCCATCCTTTACCAGGACGAGAGACTCGTGTTTCCACCTAATATTCATGCTCCTGTCACCAGAAGCACCTTATGGGGTACTTGATTACCGTATACCCTGACTCTGTATCGGGAGTTCCCGGGAAAGCCTACTCTTTTTCGGCCTTCCAAACTCAGAAATGCACTTCAGCGCCCTATCCATATCCGCTTTCACTATCCGGACTCGCTAGGCTGTTTTCAGGAACCTACTCTTTTCTTCCTTGTTTGAAGTTGTGTTAAATGTATCATGGGATGGGAAAATTGTCAAGTGGTAAATAGTGAAGAGTGAGAAGCAAATGTAACCGAACACAAACAGGGAAGCCTCCAATCTGATACAGAACCGCGGCCCTGCCGCACTTCCCCTTTGACCGGAAGCCATTCCCCCTGAGCTGCCCTAGGGAAGCACTGATTAAATCGTTGTTCGATTATACTCTTGTATTTTCATGCAATACAAGGAATAATCCGACCCGATTAGCGAGCTATTTAAGAAGGATTATGACGCAGTATTGCATGAAAATACATGTATAATCGGACTCTGCGAATTAATCAGCGCTTCCCTAGCCCCTTTATTCTCCATCCGCCTCCCGCACGGCGCGGATAAAGGCAGCGATTTTCTCCGGATCCTTACCCTTCCGGTCCTCATATTCCACACCGGAAGATACATCCACCATATCCGGATGGACAATAGCAATGGCTTCCCCCACATTGACCGGAGTAAGGCCGCCAGCTAGAATCCATTTCTTACCTCCCCTTGGAATCCCAGCCAGCCGATTCCAGTCGAACGATTTCCCACTGCCCGGCTGGGCCGCATCAAAAAGCCAGGCCCTGACAGGGGCATTGTCTTCTATTGTCGGCATGCCTTCCTTCATATTCACCGCCCGGATGATGGGGATATGAATGGTCCGGATCATGCGGGAATCCAGGGCTCCATGGATCTGGATACAGTCAAACCCGGCTTTCTCAATTGCTAAAGCCTGCTCCAGGGAAGGAGATACGGTGACCGCCGTCTTTTGGATTTCCTTCGGCGCCGCCTCCATAATCTCCATGGCCCGGCCCAGGGAAATATTCCGCCTGCTCTTTGGACAGAACAGGACCATCCCCATAAAATCTACCTCTTCCGGTGGAAGGTATTCTGTTTCTTCCGGTGTAGTGATACCGCAAATCTTGATTTTCGTTTTCATAGATACAGTCCTGTCTGATAAGAAAAAAGCAAAGAGAAAAGAGGATTGCAAAAGAAGCACGCAGCGGCCCAAAAATCAGGAATAGCTGTGGCGGAGTACAATTCATGGAGCACCGCAGACTTGCCAAAGGCCCCGTCTGCAGGAAGCTCATCCATATATCCCCCACCCGTTCATCCAGCCGTAATCAATCCTGCGCCACCCCGGTGACGATGTCAATCTTCATGGCCTCCAGGGACATACCGGTGGTATATTCGATTTCCTTCTGTACATGGTCCCGCATAGTGTGGATGGTCCTTTTGATTTCCTGGGGCGTGCCGCTGCGGACAGTCACATCCAGCCGAAGAATCAATCCGTTCACCTGGCTTTCACTCTTCTTGCTCTTTACATGGCGAATCCGGATTTTTTTCAGGTTCCGCACGGAATACCGTACAAGATCTTCAATGACCTGGTCGGAAAATGTAAGCTTTCCATAATAGCTGAACACCGGCCGCACTACGGAGCGCTCATTCCATTCACTGAACCGCTTCGGCTCTTTTTTCCGGTTTCGAAGAAAACGGAGAGGATCCACCATATACCCTTTGAAATAGGGCTTCAGCTCCATGGTAGGCACAGGGATGACATGCTTCCCTTCCTTATGCCGGGCCTCGCTGGCCTTCAGCATGTCTTCCGGCTTTGCCACATCTTCGATACGGATATATTTGGAAGGCATAGGAAGATCCAGTGCCTTTGCAATGGTCACCACCATACGGTCTGAGGTACCAAGGATAAGGACCCGCTTCGGATTGATTTTCTTCAAAGCCTGCCGCACTTCATCCCGCTGCTCTTTATCCCAGAAAATGGCCCGCCACACCGCCTTGAGGCGGCTTGCTTCCCGTTTGGCTGATTTCCCCGCCACAATACGGCTGTGGTAAATCAGGATGCCATCATCAATGATACAGGATGCCTTGTTTTCATAGGCAATCACCAGGGCCCGGTCACTTTTCCCCGTCCCCGGAGGGCCATAAAATCCAATGGTTTCCATAGCCATGTCTCCTTTCATCTGTTTATTCTATTCATTATATCATGGCGTGGCAGGCAGGTGGACAGCCTGCGGCGCTTGAGAGGCCAATTTTATGCGAAGGGCTTAGAGCTTTGAACCTTTTCTCCAAGGAATGGAGCCAGGCAGGTCCTGCAGGCCCAATGGCCGATCCCCCATCCGGTGATTGGAGCTTCTACCATCAGACGTCGTCAGACGACCAGGCTGCTATTGCAGGACATATCCGGCCACTTCGCGTCGTATGACTATAAAAAAAGACGGCGCAACATCATTTGTGCGCCGCATCATTATAAATAAGTTAACGGAAAGGTACTATTCTTCGAGCAAGGTAACCCAAAGCAGTATCTAAAACCGAAAGTGCTGCCGCCGTGACTCCTGACGGCAGCTTTACCGTAAGTCAGAGCCTTAACCAGAGAAAAGGTCACAGCCTATTCTTATCATTCTTCTCCCACGATCTGGACTTCCGTATGGAGATCCACACCGTAGTTTTCTTTGACCTTCTGCTGCACATCGTGAATAAGATGAAGCATGTCTTCGCAGCTGGCGTGGCCGTTATTGATCAGGAAACCCGCATGTTTCTCGCTGACCTGGGCATCGCCCACCGCATAGCCCTTAAGACCCAGTTCCTCAATCATCTGGCCCACGAAATGACCGGATGGCCGCTTGAACGTACTGCCGGCGCTCCGTTTTTCCAGGGGCTGCTTCGTCCGTCTCCGGTGGTTCAGGTCATCCATAAGAGCCCGGATATCCTTTTTATTTCCCGGCTTCAGGGAAAGCGTAATATCCACAATGGCTTCTCTGTTTTCCATGAAAAGACTATGCCTGTAGGAATAGCCGATATCCCGGCTGTCATAGGTAATCAGATCTCCCCTGGCATCACAGGTAGTGGCGGAAACAATAATTTTCGACATTTCACCGCCATAGGCACCGGCATTCATATAAGCTGCCCCACCGATGGTACCCGGAATACCGCTGGCGAATTCCATGCCCGAGAGTCCCCTTTCATAGGCTGCCTGGGCTGCCTGGGCCGTAGAAACACCGCTTGAAACCTTCAGGAGATTTCCGCTCTGTTCAATCTTATGGAGCCGTCCTGTAAAAATGACTACGCCCCGGATTCCCTTATCCCGGACAAGCAGGTTGGCCCCGCCACCAAGAATAAATACGGGGATATGATTCCTGTGAGCCAGCTTCGATACCACGCAGAGCTCCTCCGCCGTTTTGGGCACAAGAAAACAATCCGCCGGACCACCGATACCAAAGGTGGTGTGACGGCTCATGGGCTCATTTATTTTTATTTGCTTTTCATCTAAAACATTTGAAAAAATCTGTGCATATTCTTTATTCATATGTGTCCCTTTTCCATTGAAATAATTACTCATACTATTATAAATTTGCCTGTTGGTAACGTCAATGGAAATTATAAAATTGGTATGTGGCAGGAAAAATGAAACTATGGAGAACCAGATATTTCCTGTCCGTTTATAGCAGATGTATTCACCACTACAGGTAAAAAAGCCGTGGGAATCAATTCCCACGGCTTTTTCCAGGTTGTCAAAAATTTATTTTATGATTATTTCTTTTCTACCAGTTTCAGGTCTACGGCAATATTCTTATCTACGTTTTCACCCTTAGCCAGTTTGATAGCGGTTTCTACGCCGATTTCACCCATCTTATCCGGCTGCTGGGCAATGGTAGCCGCCATGGAGCCATCGTTGACTGCTTTGATACCGTCATCGGTGCCATCGAAGCCGATGATGAATACCTGTTTGTTAGCTGCTTTTGCTGCACTTACAGCACCGAGAGCCATTTCATCGTTCTGTGCGAAGATTGCCTTTACATCAGGATTTGCCTGGAGAATGTTTTCAGCAACGGTGAGGCCTTTGGAACGGTCGAAGTCGGCGTTCTGTTTAGCAAGGACCTTCAGTTTGCTGTCTGCCACGTTGTGGAAGCCCTGGCCTCTTTCACGGGATGCAGAAGCACCGGGGATACCTTCCAGTTCAGCCACCGGAGTGCCTTCACCCAGTTTGGAAACGATATATTCTGCAGCCATTTCGCCGCCTTTGACGTTGTTGGAAGCGATATGGGCAGCGACTTCGCCTTTATCGGCAGAGCGGTCGATGGTGATGACCGGAATCTTTGCCTTGTTGGCAGCCAGTACGGAGTTGGAGATTGCAGCAGAGTCTACCGGGTTAACGATGAGTACGCTGATATTTCCCTGGAGCAGGTCGGCAATATCATTGGACTGTTTAGCCGGATCATTCTGGGCATCAACGATCTTTACGTTGACACCTGCCTTATCAGCAGCTGCTTTTACGCTGTTAGCCATGGTCACGAAGAACGGATTGTTCTGGGTAGATACGGAGAAGCCAATGGTTACTTTCTTGGAAGCAGAAGCGGAACCGGCAGCCTTCTTGTCAGAAGAGCCGCAGCCTGCGACGGAAATGAGAGCTGCGCCAATGAGAGCAGCTAATGCGATTTTCTTTAACACTTGTTTTCCTCCTTAGTTTTTCTTGCGATCCATAAGTACTGCGAGCAGAATAACTACGCCTTTGACAACCTGCTGGTAGAAGCTGGATACATTTAATATGTTAAGACCATTATTCAGGGTACCGATGATCAGTACACCGATCAGGGTACCAGAAATACGGCCTTTGCCGCCTGCAAGAGACGTACCGCCAAGAACAACGGCTGCGATGGCATCCAGTTCATAGCCCATACCGGCTGTCGGCTGGGCGCTGTTCAGGCGGGCAGTAAGGATAGCACCTGCAATTGCGCAGAGGCATCCTGTTAAAGAATAGGCAAAAATCTTGATTCTGTCAATCTTGATACCGGAAATGTAGGAAACTTTTTCATTGCCACCTACGGCATAGGTCTGGCGGCCAAGGGGTGTCTTCTTTAATACAAACCAGAGAATAAAGAAAGCAATGAGCATGATAATGGCCGGTACCGGGATATCCATGATAAAGCCCTGGCCGAAGCCGGTGAAGATAGGATCATCGGAAAGGCCGGAAATCGGGTTGCCGTTTGTAAACACGAGGGTGGAACCACGGTAAATAGTCATGGTAGCCAGTGTAGCGATGAAAGGTGCCACCTTGCCATAGGAAATAATGATACCGTTGATGGCGCCCAGAAGAATACCGATAAAAGCGGAAAAGACGATGGCCATTTCCGGATTGGTCCCTTTGGCAATCATGCTGGCCATAAGAGCACTGGACAGGGCCAGGATACTGCCTACGGAAAGGTCGATGCCGCCGGTAAGGATGACAAAGGTCATCCCAAAGGCAATCAGGGCATTAATGGAAATCTGGCGTGCCAGGTTTTTCAGGTTTGACGGATCAATGAAGCTGTCATTCAATGCGGAAATGACAACGAAGAGAACGATGAGGCCAATGAGCGGTCCCATTTCTCTGATTATATTTTTTACTTTTGCAGAACTCATGCTGTTACTCTCCTCCGGTTGCAAGTGTCATAATGCGGGTCTGGGTGGCATCTTTATGTTCGACAATGCCGGCCACCGTGCCTTCGTGAATGACCAGAACCCTGTCGCTCATGCCGATGACTTCCGGAAGTTCCGAAGAGACCATGATAATGGATACGCCCTGGGCAGTCAGTTCATTCATCAGATCGTAAATATCTTTTTTGGCGCCGATATCGATGCCCCTTGTCGGTTTATCGAGAATCAGAAGTTTCGGGTGCATGCCCACCCATTTGGCAATGACCACTTTCTGCTGGTTGCCGCCGGAAAGAGTGCTGGCGGGCAGGTTGATATCCTGGGCTTTCACGCCGAGCCGTTTGGAAAGGGTGCTGGAAAAATCAAATTCCTCTTTATCATTAATTACATCGTGCTTAGCCAGCCGTTCTTCACTGGGCAGGGCAATGTTACGTTCAATGGAAAAATCAAGAATCAGACCTTCGGTTTTTCTGTTTTCCGTAATGAAACCAAATCCAGCTTTGATGGCATCCCGGGGATTATTGATATGGATTTCCTTCCCTTCAAAGAAGAGCTTCCCTTCCTTATGGGGATCCACGCCGAAGATTGCCCGCATGATTTCCGTACGGCCGGCGCCCATGAGGCCAGCCACGCCGAGGATTTCCCCTTTTCTGAGATTGAAGGAAATATCCCTGAAAACGCCGGGCTGGGTAAAGTGTTCCACCCGGAAGATTTCATTTCCCGGCACATTGGTGCGGGCCGGATAATATTCACTCATCACACGGCCCACCATATCCCCTACGATCTGGTCCATATTCGTTTCTTCCGTAGGACGGGAGCTGATGGTCTGTCCATCCCGCATGACGGTGATGGTATCGCAGTTTGCAAAAACCTCTTCCATACGGTGGGAAATATAGATAATGGAAACGCCCCGGGCTTTCAGTTTTTTCATCACTTCAAAGAGGCGGTCCGTTTCCCTTTCCGTCAGGGCAGCCGTCGGTTCATCCATGATGACCGTTTTGGCATCGAGCATAAGGCATCTCGTAATTTCCGTCATCTGCTGCTGGCCCACGGAACAGTCCCCTGCCACTTCATCCAGCGGCAGGTCAATACCGATTTCCTTGCACTTGGCTTCTGCTATTTCGTGCATCTTTTTGAAATCAATGGTCCCGAATCTTGTCTTGGGCTGGTTCATGAGGAACAGGTTTTCCAGCACCGTAAGATTCGGCCAGATGTTCAGTTCCTGGTGGATGAAGGCGATACCGTGTTCTTCCGCATCTTTATTATTGCGGAAAGTCACTTCTTTCCCGTCCACCAGAATGGTACCGGCATCGGCCTTATGGATACCGGTGAGAATGTTCATTAATGTGGATTTGCCGGCGCCATTTTCCCCCATGAGGGCATGAACTTCGCCGGGACGGATATGAAGGTTAACCCCGCCCAGCACTTTATTGGTACCGAAGGATTTGCAAATCCCTGCCATTTGTATGTCCATGTAACTCGTTTCCCTCTCTTAGAAGATGACTCCGGACTGGAGAATGACGTTGGAGAACGGTGTGATTTCCCCGGTGCGGATGACTGCCTTGCAGTCCTTTTCCCAGGCTTTCAGCTGTTCATGGGAATCCAGAAGCACCCATTCCACTTCGCTTTCCGGGAAAACTTCCTGCAGTGCTGCCCACTGCTTTGGATTCTTGATCTTTGTTTCCGGTGCAATATAGATTTTTTCGATCTGCATGTACTTCGCCATTTCCTTCACCACTTCAATGAATGGCGGTTCGCCCAGCCGAAGGGCCAGATCGATTTTAGGAACGCCTGCCGGAACGGGGAGGCCGCAGTCTCCTACGCACACCTTATCCGTATGTCCCAGGTCAGCCAGAACCTTGGCAATACTGCTGTTCAGAATTCCTACTTTTTGCATGAGAGCATATCCTCCACATCTTTCCGCCAGGGCATTCCTCCCTGGGCACCCAGTTTACCTACAGACAAAGCAGCGGCGGCATTGGCGAAACGGATGGCTTCCTTTACGGAAAGCCCCTCGCACCGGCCTGCTGCAAAAGCGCCATTAAATGTATCTCCTGCCCCTGTGGTATCTACCACGGACACAGAAAATCCGGGAACATGGACGACTTCCTCCTTTTCACCATAGAGGACGCCATCCTTTCCCACAGTCATAATCACCTTGCCCGCATGGGACTTCAGGATTTCATCCCGGTCCATGCCCTTGAACATGAGGGCCGCCTCGTGTTCATTGGGGGTTATGTAAGTCACCTTTTCAATCCAGTCCTCCGGAATATCCATATAGGGAGCCGGATTCAGCATGACCGGAACCTTTTCTTCGCAGCACCGGTCAATAATGTAACCGATGGTATCCATGGGAATTTCATGCTGCAGCATGACCAGGTCCGATGTACGGATCACATCAAAGGCCTTGTCCACCACGTCTCGGGTCACCTTTTCATTGGCCCCTTTGATAACGATGATGCTGTTGTCCCCTTCCGCCAGGATGATGTGGGCTGTACCGGTATTGACACCCTCCAGCACTGACACATAGTCCGTCTTCACGTGGCTGTCCTTCAGGGCTTTCAGCATGAGACTGCCGTAGGGATCATCTCCCACGCAGCCGATCATGTAGACCTCTTCTCCGAGCCTTGCAGCCGCCACCGCCTGGTTGGCGCCCTTGCCGCCGGGAGAAACAACAAGCCGCTTCCCCATCACCGTTTCACCGGCCTGCGGACGGCGGTCCGCCTCTACGGTGAGGTCCATATTGCAGCTTCCGATCACAGAAATATGTCCCATAAAACCTCCAAAACAGATGTATAAACAGTATATACTTTTTCAAGTCAACGCTATTATTCTATCACAAAGTCCGGGGAGATTAAAGATGATATGAAAATTTTACAAATGCCCGAAAGAACGCACAAAGACCGTATTTTCTCTATTATACCCGAAAGGGAAAAGGACGTTAAGGAAAAGAAAAGAAGCAGTATGGGATCAGGCGGAGTTGGCAAGTTCCCCAATTGGGTGAATGGGGCTAAAGGTGGTGGGTAAACATCGCTTCGCTCGTTAACCGGGTTGTGGGCGCTGACGCGCCAGGGGCATAAGGAAAAACAGCCGCCTTCGGCGGCAGATCCACCTTACGCCCCCACTTTACCGGGGCGTCAGCCCCAGGTAAAGCCACACCCCGGTTGGCAAGCGCCAGCGATGCAACCCACCACCTTTAGCCCCATTCATACGTATGAGATGTCTCTCAGCCGCTCCTGCACTATAAAACAGCTGCCGTCACGGGATGCAACGACAGCTGTTTGTTTATACTGACCTTACCGGTCTACATTGGTCATTTCTCTTGGGTTCACCCATTTATCGTAGTCTTCGGCAGTCACAAAACCAAGGGCCACTGCCGCTTCCTTGAGGGAGCTGTTGTCGGCAAAGGCTTTCTTTGCAATCTGTGCCGATTTTTCATAGCCGATATGGGGAGACAGGGCGGTAACCAGCATAAGGGATTTCTCTACCAGTTCTTCCATCCGCTCTTCATTCACCTTAATGCCCTGGGCACAGTGAATATCGAAAGAATGAATAGCATCGCCCAGAAGACGGGTGGATTCGATGAAGCTTTCTGCCAGGATCGGTGCAAATACGTTCAGTTCGAAACGGCCCTGGGAAGAAGCCATGGATACCACGGTCTGGTTGCCATGGACACGGCAGGCCACCATGGTGAGGGCTTCGCACTGGGTGGGGTTCACTTTGCCCGGCATGATGGAAGAGCCCGGTTCATTGGCGGGAATGGAAATTTCTCCCAGTCCTGCTCTCGGGCCGCCGGCCAGAAGGCGGATATCATCGGCAAACTTCATGCAGTCCCCTGCCAGCGCATCGAGAGCGCCATGGGCGAAGACGATGTTATCCCTGCCGGTTAAAGCGTAGAATTTATTGGGTGCTGATGTGAAAGGCATACCGGTTTCTTCGGAAATGGCTTTAGCCACTTTTTCCCCGAAGTCCTTCGGGCTGTTAAGGCCTGTACCTACCGCCGTACCGCCGATGGCCAGGGGGTGCAGGTACTTTTCTGCATCATGGATCATGGAACGGGCCTGCTTCAGCATTTCCAGCCATCCGGAAATTTCCTGTCCGAATGTCAGGGGCACCGCATCCTGTACATGGGTGCGGCCGATTTTCACGACATGCATGAATTCTTTGCTCTTCGCTGCGAACGTATCAATGAGGCCGTCCAGAGAACCATACAGGTAATGATGGAGTACATACACCGCTGCCACATGGAGGGCGGTGGGGAATGTATCGTTGGAGGACTGGGACATATTCACATCGTCATTCGGATGGACCCGTTTATCACTGCCCGCTTTTTCCAGCTTTGCATTGGCAATGTGAGCCACCACTTCGTTCATGTTCATATTGCTCTGGGTACCGGAACCGGTCTGGTAAACCACCAGAGGGAATTCTCCATCCCACTGTCCCGCCAGGATTTCATCGCAGGCGCTGCGGATGGCCTTTCCCTTTTCCGGGTCCAGCTTGCCGTCTTCTTCATTCACCCTGGCTGCGCATTTCTTCAGGATCGCAAAGGCACGGATGATTTCCTTCGGCATGGCATGGCCGCCGATTTTGAAATTTTCGAAGGACCGCTGGGTCTGGGCACCCCACATGTGGTCCGCCGGAACTTTGACTTCGCCCAAAGAATCATGTTCAATACGATATTCCATATTGGTTCACTCCTTTTTTGAAATGGGATCACTGAACTTACCTATTTATTGTAACATCTTTCCCTATACCGGAAAATTGCAATATTCATATAGGTAAAGGGAATATCTTTGCAAAAAGGGCATAGAACGTGGGTAGAGAGTCCGAACAGCAACCAGATAAATGGGACTAACAGTTGTGGGTGAACATCACTGACGCTCGTTCACCGGGTGGCAGGTGCTTCGCACCAGGGGCATAAGGTTCATAAGCCACCTTTAGCGGCAAATCCACCTTATGTCCCCGCTTCAACAAGCGCAGCGATGTTGAAGCCACAACCCGGTCGGACAAGCGCAGCGAAGTCCGACCCACAACCCTTAGCCCCATCAATCGGTACTGCCCTATGCTCTCCCATCTATCCTTCTACCGTCTTTACGGCTCCCGCCAGGTCCGTGGTGAAATCGATTTTACCGAAGGAAGAGGATTTGGGGAGAACCAGGGAGAAATCAGAGAGCAGGCAGAACTCGGCAGTTCCCTTTTTCAGGGAAAGATCCATCACATGGCCGCCACGGCTCCTGTCATCGGAAATGTAATGGAAGTGCCAGCCCGGCATATTGAGACTGGCCATGAAAGCCGGACAGTAGAGCCCAATCAGGGTACCCGTGGTGTTTTCAAAATGGAATTCCACCTGGTCCGTCTTCATGGCTTCATCCAGACGGCGGTAGGGTTTCTGCTGTGCTTTTTCGCTTCGAGTATACATTTTTTCAAAGGTTCCACGGATTCGGATACCATAAAAATAATTCTTTCCCCATCGATTGATGAAGTCATCCGCTTCCCCCCGGAGCTGATATGTTCCAGCGGCAGTTCCCGGTCCGGTTCGAAGAAGAAAACATCCGCAAAAGGAACCTTCACATTCCCCTCCGGTTTTTTCACCTCTCCCCTGCCATTGACCTGGTAAACCTGTCCATCCACCATCACCAATTCCCCATCCAGGGAATCAAAAGTACCGATGCCAAAATCTCCGTGGCCCATGAGATCCCTCACCGGGATAAATCCTTCATAATGGCCCAGTACCAGGGACTGCAGCAGGGCTGCCTGATATAATGTACGTTTCGTTGTATTCATGATATTCTCCTTTATTGTGTAATGAGTATGCGGCCAAACAGGATATATGGGGCTAAAGGTGGTGGGTGAACTGCGCTGCGCCTGTTCACCGGGTTGTGGGTGCTTCGCACCAGGAGCATAAGGTGAATCACCCACTATTAAACTTAAGCGGTGATACCACATTACTATATAAGATCTATGATCTCCCTTTTCTATAGTAAGAGAAGCGTCCCACCCCAATTGACAAGTGCAGCAATGTCAATCCACTCCAATATCCTGCTAACTATGAGCAAAAGCCGGGCAGGGTGCCCGGCTTTCTTTATTCTACGGAATGGATGAAATCCATGACTTCCTTCTTTTTCTCTTCCAGAAGAGCCCGGTCTCCCTTTGTTTCCATATTGAAGCGGATCAGGGGCTCCGTATTGGAGGGGCGCAGGTTGAAGCGCCAGTTGTTAAATTCTACGCCGATACCGTCGGTCAAATCGATGCGGGCCGCCGTTTTCTCATATTTTTCCTTGACCTTTTCAATGACAGTGGCACCGTCTTTGATGGTAAGGTTGATTTCCCCGCTGCAGGGATATTCCTTTTCCATCTCCGACACCAGCTCACCCAAGTGCTTTCCTTTTTCACTCATCACCTGGGCCACAATGAGCCAGGGAATCATGCCGGAATCGCAGTAGGAGAAATCCCGGAAGAAATGGTGGGCCGAATTTTCCGCCCCGTAAATACCATGGACCCGGCGCATGGTTTCCTTCATGAAGGCATGGCCCCCTTTGGACTCCACCGCCTTTCCTTTAAGATCCCGGCAGATTTTTTCCGTGCACCAGAATACCCGGGGGTCATGGACAATAGTCTCTCCGGGATGCCGTTTCAGGAAATATTCAGAAAGAAGGCCTACCATGTAGTACCCCTCCACAAAGTGGCCATTCTCATCAATGAAGAAGCAGCGGTCGAAGTCCCCATCCCAGGCGATACCGAGATCCGCTTTTTCCCGAAGCACCGCATCCACCAGGGGCTTCCTGCATTCCTCCAGCATGGGGTTCGGCACGCCATGGGGGAAGGAACCATCCGGTTCCATGTACAGTTCCGTGAAGTGGAAGGGCAGGTGTTTCTTCAATTCGGAAAATACGATATTGGCACAGCCGTTTCCTGCGTTCACCACGATATGAAACGGCTTCATCCGGTTCACATCGACGAAGGAAAGGATGGTGCTGATATAGTCCGAAAGGATTTCCTTTCGATACAGGCTTCCTTTTTTCGCGGATTCAGAGAAATTCCCGGAAAATGCCAGGGCTTCTATATCCTTCAGCCCCGTATCGGCGCTCACAGGGATACCTTCCTGCCGCACTATTTTTATACCATTATAATCGGATGGATTATGGCTGGCGGTAATCATGAATCCTCCATCCATATGATAGAAGAACGTACCGAAGTACATCATTTCCGTACCGCAGAGGCCGATGTCATAGACATCGCTGCCTCCATCCATGAGTCCCCGGGCCGCCGCCTCCATAATGGACTTCGAACTGGGCCGCACATCATAGCCGATGCACATGGTCTTCGGATGGAAGAGCGAAGCATAGGCCCTTCCCACCCGGTACGCCAGGTCCTCATTCACTTCTGCCGGGACAATGCCCCGGATATCGTAGGCCTTAAATCCTTCATGAGACATCTGTAAAGGTTCCATGCCGGTTATTTTCCTCCTTTCTGTTCCTGCAGCCGCTTCAACACGGTAATATACCCGTCCGCTCCATACTTCAGGCACCGTTTCACACGGGAAATGGTGGCTGTGCTGGCGCCGGTCTTCTTCTCGATCTGGTCGTACTTCTCGCCTTCCTCCAGCATCCGGGCCACCTCAAGGCGCTGGGACATATCCCGGAGCTCATTGATGGTGCATAAATCTTCAAAGAATTCATAGCACTCATCCCTGGTCTTCAGGGAGAGAATGCCGTCAAATAAGGTATCTGTCAAAGGATTGACAAGTCTCTGGTTCACACTCATGGTAAACCCCTCCTTCTATAGCAAAAGGCCTGTGTCTTCTTTACTTTAGTATATTATAACATTACAGGCTGACAGGTGCAAAAGGAAAGGAGGTCAAATTGTGGTGACGTGAGTTACAACCATGCGGATGTATGGGGCTAAAGGTGGTGGGTGAACTGCGCTTCGCGGATGTCCCATGCATGTGAATGGGCAATAGACCTTCCCGGCCCATCCAGCCGGTCCGTTCCAGTTTTCAGCTATCTCTTGTTATAGCAAAAAGTTATATTGACAACACTTTTCATTGATAGTACTATAAGTGCAACCCTATTTCATGAGGGTTAATTTCATATGGATTCATCATGAGTGGCGGAGGGACTGGCCCATTGAAGCCACGGCAACCATTCTTTTTAGAAAACGGTGCCAATTCCAGCGAGTGAATACTCGGAAGATGATGTTAAAAACTGACTTTCATCTTTCGATGAAAGTTTTTTTATGAGAATTTGACTGATAAAGGAGCCCCCAATGATTGAACTTAAACATATAACGAAACTATATGGCAGTTTCAAAGCACTGGACGACATCAATCTCACCATCAAAGATGGGGAAATCTACGGGATTGTAGGACAGTCCGGCGCCGGTAAGTCCACCCTGATCCGGTGCATCAACATGCTGGAACCGCCAACGTCCGGCGAAGTGCTGATTGACGGCAAGGATATGACGAAACTTACGAAGACCCAGCTGAGGGAAGAGAGAAAGAAAATCGGTATGATTTTCCAGCATTTCAACCTTCTCTCCAACCGTACCGTGGCCGGCAACGTGGCATTCCCCCTGGAACTGTCCAACGTACCGAAGGCGGAACAGAAAAAACGGATTGATGAAATCCTGGACGTCGTAGGCCTTACGGAATACAAAAACAAGTATCCCTCCCAGCTTTCCGGCGGCCAGAAACAGAGAGTCGGCATTGCCCGGGCCATCGTTTCCAATCCCTCCGTTCTCCTTTCCGATGAAGCCACCAGCGCCCTGGACCCGGAAACCGTAAAATCCATCCTCCAGCTGCTGAAGGACATCAACAAAAAACTGGGCATCACCATCATCATGATTACCCACCAGATGGAAGTCATCAAGGAAATTGCCGAACAGGTGGCGGTCATCGAAAAGGGCCGCATCATCGAACAGGGCAGCGTGGTGGACCTCTTCACGAATCCCCAGACCGAAACCCTGAAAAAGTTCGTAGGTTCCGTCATGTCCTCCGATGTACCGGAACAGCTCTCCCACATGAATATTTCCAAAGAGAAAACAAAGGATAATGACCAGACCGTGGTGAGCCTCAAATTCCGGGGCGACGTGGCCAATGAACCGATCATTGCAAACCTCATCAAGAAATACAACCTCGATGTGAGTATCCTTTATGGCTCCATCGATTATATCCAGAACGTCTCCTTCGGCCGCCTCATCATCATGATCAACGGCAGCGAAGAGGACATGAACAAAGCCCTTGGCCATTTGAAATCTTTACCTATTACAAGCGAGGTGATCGGATATGTCTCCAGCAATAACTAATCTTCTTCTGAAAAGCCTGGCGGAAACGCTGTACATGCTCTCCGTTTCCGCTTTCATCGCCGCCATCATCGGCATTCCCCTGGGCATTCTCCTGGTGGTAACCGAAAAGAACGGCATCCTCTCCTGCCCGGTGCTGAATAAGCCCCTGGCCTTCATTATCAACCTCATCCGTTCCATTCCGTTCATCATCCTCATGGTGGCTATCATTCCGTTCACAAGACTCGTAGCAGGCACCTCCATTGGTACCACCGCCGCCATCGTCCCCCTGACCATCGCCGCCATCCCCTATACCGCCCGCATGGTGGAAACTTCAATTCGTGAAATTCCCTTCGGCCTCATTGAAGCTGCTGAGTCCATGGGCGCTTCCCCTCTCCAGATCATCTGGAAAGTCCTCATTCCGGAAGCCCTCCCCTCCATCATTGAAAGTCTGACCGTAGTTATCGTCTCCCTCATCGGTGCATCCGCCATGGCCGGCACCATCGGTGGCGGCGGCCTCGGTGACCTGGCCATCCGCTACGGCTACCAGCGTTTCCAGGCAGACGTCATGATTGCCACCATTATCGTCCTGGTCATCATCGTCCAGCTCATCCAGCTCATCGGCAGCAGACTTGCCAGAAAAGCGGATAAACGATGAGAAAATCATCAAAAAGGTAATAACGTCTTAATTCACAAGAAGAAATCAGCCAGGAATGGTGATGTGCCGCTAAACCCTGATAGAACAGCACAGAATGATAGATAATGAATATTTCCAATCCGAAAATTTCAAAAGCAAATTCACAATATTGCATCATTTGCGGCGCTCTATAATTTATGCGCCGCCACCTCCATTCCTAATTCCTCATTCCTAATTTAATTTTCATTTTCCCATATCCTGTTTGTGTAACCATTTGCGTATATAACGGGTTTCCCCCTTATATAAATCCGAATCCCTCCATACAGAACCTTCTCACGTGGAAGGGAAAAAGTATAGGAAGCGCTGATTAATTCGCAGAGTCAGATTTAATCAGTGCTTCCTAAAAGAGAAAGGAAGTCTTATTTATGTTAAAGAAATTAGTCATCGCCGGTCTCTGTGCCCTCTCCGCAGCAGCATTCATTTCCGGCTGCGGTTCCAGCCAGAAACCTGCTTCCTCCGCTGCCGCATTTGCACCGGCAGAAAAGAAAGAAATCACCGTAGGCGCCACTGCCGGCCCCCATGCGGAAGTCGTTGAAGCTGCTGCCAAGGAAGCTGAAAAGAACGGCCTCAAAGTCAACGTAAAGGAATTCTCCGATTACATCACTCCGGACCAGGCACTGGCTGACGGAGACCTGGACATCGTCGTTTACCAGCACAAGCCATTCATGGAAAACTTCAATAAACAGCATGGTACCCACCTCACCGCCATCGGCAAAGCCATCCTCATGCGCATGGGCATTTACTCCAACAAAGTGAAGGACGTAAAAGACCTGCCCGACGGTGCTACCATTTCCATTCCGAATGACCCCACCAATGAAGGCCGTGGTCTCCAGCTCCTGGAAAAAGCGGGCGTCATCAAACTGAAAGATGGCGTAGGCATGAAAGCTACCCCCGCTGACGTGGTAGAAAACCCGAAGCATATCCAGTTCAAAGAAATCGAAGCTGCCCAGCTTCCAAGAAGCCTGGATGACGTGGACGCTTCTGTCATCACCATGAACTACGTCATGAGCGCCGGCCTCTCCCCGAAAGACCAGGGCATCTTCCTGGAAGACAAGGATACCCCACTGGCAGTCATGATCATCGCTGTCCGTGATAAAGATAAAGACCAGCCGGCCTACAAAAAATTTGTACAGGCCTACCAGTCTGATTCTGTAAAGAAATTCATTGCAGAAAAATACCACGGTACCATCGAACCGGCCTGGGACTGATTCCTGATAAGCAAAAGAGCTGTGACCAAAAGGTCACAGCTCTTTTTAATGTGTATGTTTGGACAGATGACCAAATCAGTGAATGGGACCAGGAGTTGTCAGCAACGTGAAAGCCACACCCCTTACGAACCATCCATACCTGTGGGCTATGAATTCATAAGACTGATCTATCCCAACTTCTTCGAGCCAAAGGTATAATCCGGCGGAAGGAACGGTGATACCGGCGCATCCACCCGGTCTGCCGCCGCTTCGGTGAAGGATTCAAAAATCGCCATATCCAGTCCGTCATAGACGTAGGAATATTCCGGATGCCACTGTACGGCCCAGATAAACCGTTTCTCCGGTGCATAGGCCGCTTCCACCAGTCCATCTTCCGACATGGCCATGGGCACAAGGCTGTCAGACAGCTTCTTCACCGCCTGATGATGGAGTGAGTTTACACCGAGCATGGGCACCCCCAGTCTTGCATAGAGCGGCGTCCCTTCCAGGATATGATTGAAATGGGCAGTCCAGTCGTAGGCGAAGCTCATGGTGTGCTCCGGCGCATGGAGGAAAGGCCGTTCTTCATCGATATCCTGGTACAGGGTTCCTCCCAGGAGGGCATTCATCAGTTCCAACCCCCGGCAGATTCCCAAGGCCGGCACATCGTGGCTCCAGCAGTAACTGAAAATCATGGTTTCCAGCGTATCCTTCGCTTCGCACACCGGACCGCAGCAGGCCTTCTTCTTCTCCCCATAAAGGGCTGGGGATATATCCTGACCGCCGGTAAAAAGGAAACCATCGAAATCATCCCGAACCTCTACGAATTCTTCCTCCGTCATATGGAGCGGAAGGATCAGGGGAATTCCCCCGGCCTCCCGGATAGAATCCATGTACCCCGGCAGCATCCAGATGCTCTTCTTCTCTTCATCCCACAATGGCGTGATACCAATTCTCGGCTTTCTCATAATAAGCACCTCCGAATTCCTGTTTACCTGAGCAAGTCAACCCCAACATATGTCTGAAAGCAAAAAAGCACTGCCACATAGACAGCGCCCTTACTGAAAAGCAAAAGGCACCGATCACTGATCGGCGCCTTTGCCCTTGTTAAATTCTTGTATAAAGTATACGGGATTTTCCCTGTTCCTGTCAAATCGTTACGTATTAAAAAGATTCTATAGGTACTTACAGAAAAAATATAGTGGTAACAGATGTGGATGAGATTGCATGTAAACGTGGGAAGCCAGCCGCCAGAAAAGCCGGTCCGCCTGCGGCATGAGAAAGGTGACTAAAGGGGCTAAGGAAGCGTTGCCTTATGAAACCTATAAGCAGATTCACTGTCGGTCTCGTGTCTCTACCCCTATATCGTCATCTCGAGCGGAGTGAGCATGCCAAATGGCTCTATACCTGAAGAATCGCTACAGCTGCGACGAGTCGAGAAATCTTTCCGGTAAATGACTATGACGGCATTACAGCGCCGAAAGAGAACCGGAACTATACGAAACTCTCCTGTCGACTCTGCGAAAGTCTTACAGAGGATTGCTCATTGCGCCTACTACAAGTTGATGCCTTTACTGCACACTAAACCGCTTCCTTTGGTGCCGGCCATGGGATTAACGCATGAAGCCGGATCGGATCCGTCCGTTGTTTCCCAACCTTTACTGTTATCATCCCTTATTCCACCACAATAAGCCCGAAAGAAGGGTTATCGAAAGCAAGGGCCACGCAGCACTAAAAGTGTCTGCCATGCTCTAACCATTCATTCAGGCTTATCTTTGACGACCTGTTCAGTTTTTTACCGGCGTCTATTTCCATCCGGAAGGAAGGAAACAGGGGGAAATGCATCGAACGGGTTTTGATCCCGGAGCTCTTATGGATTCATCTTTGCAGGATGGCTTGCAGCTTCCGCCTTGTCCGGGTATTTTTTCGAGGCCTCTCCCCGAAAAGGCGTATGCCCTCATCCGTATTGATTATACATGATTACATCTATTTTGAGAATAGTAATATTTATATTCAGATAAAGTATTATTCTATAGGTCAATAGATATAGAATTAAAAATTTATAACTGAGTTTCTATTGTAGAAATACAATGGCATAGGAATATTTCAGTATTGCGAGCTGATGGTTTTCGTCGCTGATGGATAGAGTCATTCGTACGTGGGACTCCTGGCTGCCAGGGAACCTCCACGAGAATAACTTCATCTATCAGCATGCAAAGCCGCTGCGAAGCGGTTGTCCAGTTCAAGGCTAAAGGCTCACTGCTCAAGGCTTGTGGCTCTACACGGAAGCATGATAACCGCTGCACTCAAGCAACTCGTCAACCGGCATAGGATCCTTCTGTTCCTTCATATTCCCATCCCGCCCTATGGTATAATAGATACATTGAAATTTCGTAATCTGTAAATTGATTGATGTAAAGGACCCTGTATGTCATTACTTCATTTTTTCCCGGCCCTCCAGGTCCGGAATTACCGGATTTTCTGGGTCACCCAGTGGATTGCCCTCATCGGGTTCTGGCTCCAGCTCACCGCCCAGCAGTGGCTGGTGTATACCATGACGGACTCCGCTTTCCTTCTGGGACTGCTCTCGGCCTGTCAGTTTGCACCGAGCCTCTTTTTTACCCTCTTCACGGGCCTCTGGATTGACAGGCACAATAAGAGGAAAATCCTCATCGGCACCCAGATTACCTACCTGGTACAGGCTTTCCTCCTGGGACTTTTGCTGTATACAGGCCACGAGACCTACGGGTGGATCCTGTTTTTTGCCTTCTTCCTGGGCACCATTGATTCCTTCGACATGCCTGCCCGTATGGCGTTCATGCCGGAACTGGTGGGAAAAGATGCCCTTCACAGTGCCATCAGCCTGAATTCCGCCAATTTTAACCTTACCCGCATGATTGGTCCCCTGCTGGCAGCCTTCCTTTTGAGCTATCTTTCCTACAGTACCATTTTCTTCCTGAATGCCCTGTCCCTCATTCCCATCATCATCGCCTACAGCTTCATGAATGTGAATTCTGTCATTGCCCCGGCAGAAAACCGCCATCCCCTCCAGGAAATCAGAGAGGGCCTCTTGGAGGCCAAACGGAATCCCATCATTTACAAAAACCTCCTGGCCGCCGGCATTGTGAGCGGACTGATCCTGAATATGGGTACCTACGGTCCCCTCTTCGCAGACCGGGTACTCCACGCCGGGGTGGAAGGCTTCGGTTCCATCCTCTTTGCTGCCGGCGCCGGTTCCATGGCCAGCGGTGTCCTTTCCGCCGCTTCGAAAAAACACCTGTCCCAGTCCTGCATTTTCCATTCCGCCATCGCCTGTGGTCTCCTTCTTATGGCGGTAAGCTATATTTCCTTCCAGCCCCTGGCACTCCTGGTTTTCGGGATTCTGGGATTCACAGTGATCATTTTCATGGTGAACTGCAACACCGCCATCCAGCTGGCGTCGCCAAAGGAATACCTGGGCCGCATCATGGGACTTTACACCTTCGTATTTCTGGGGAGTGCCCCTTTCGGTTCCCTCCTCGTAAGCACCATCATCGAATACCTCGGCACCTCCGCCGGCCTCCTGGTGACAGGACTTCTGGAGATACTCCTCATCGTGCTCTATACAAGGCCCGGTCAATCTGAGCAGGAATAAATACCTGCCACTCAGAAATTGCAATTTCCAACGTAAAAAGCCGTTCCTCCTTTGCCTGCAGGAACGGCTTTTTCAGCTAACCGGCGGTCTTGCTATCGACCTTATTTATTTCGAATCTTTTTGATCATATTTGTCGTCGAATATCCATCTACAAAGGGAAGGATTTCCACCTTCCCCGCATACTGGCGCCCTGCCACTTCCGATACCTTATAATCCCCGCCTTTCACGAGAATATCCGGTTTCAGGTGAGACAGGAGCTCTTCCGGTGTATCTTCATCAAAGATAACCACTTCATCCACAGAGCGGAGGGCAGCCAGCATGAAACTCCGGTCCTCTTCATTGTTGACCGGCCTTGAAGGACCTTTCAGCGCTTTCACGGAGCGGTCAGAGTTGAGTCCCACAATGAGATGATCCCCTAAAGAGGCCGCCTGCTGGAGATAGGTAATATGCCCCCGATGGAGAATATCAAAGCAGCCGTTCGTAAAGACCACCACTTCTCCCCGGGCCTTCCATCGGGCAACCTTCTTTTCCGCTTCCTCCCAGGTCAGGGGATGGTAAGAAAGGCGCATGGTATCGCCGGATACCCAGGCATGGAGCAGTTCTTCCCGTTTCACCTGGTATGTCCCCACTTTGGAAACGGCAATGCCCGCCGCCTTGTTGGCCAGTTCCAGCAGGGTTTCCATATCCATATGGGCTGCCGTGGCAGCGGCGGTGACAGCCATCACCGTATCCCCGGCGCCGGACACGTCGAATACATCCTGGGCCACCGATGCCCGGTGGACGGCACTGTTTTCACTGACCGCGGTAATCCCCTTTTCTGAACGGGTCACAAAGAGATGGGTCAGGTGAAACTTTGCTCTCACCCCCCGGCCCGCGGCTACAATGGCTTCTTCCTCGTTGGGGATTTCCTTTCCCACGCAGTCCGCCAGTTCCTTCAGGTTCGGCGTAATACCATAGGCCCCGTCATACTTGGTCCAGTCGCTCCCCTTAGGGTCCACAAGCACCGGCACGGAAAAGGATTTTGCCAGCCCGATGACAGACTGGGCCAGTTCTTCCGTAATCATGCCCTTACCGTAATCGGAAAGAACGATGGCTCCAAGGCCATTTTGGAGGAGTCCTTCCAGCCAGTCCATGATAAATTTCACCTGCTCCGAAGAGGGCTGTTTCTTTTCCTCATAATCCAGGCGCATCATCTGCTGCCGGGCGCCGAGGATGCGGATCTTGGCGGTGGTATGGTAATGGTCCGCCGTAACGAGTCCGGACATATCGATGCCCGCCTGCTGGAGGAGGGAGGAAAGGACGGCGCCGTCACTGTCATTTCCCCTCATCCCTGCCGCATAGACCTTGCATCCAAGGGCTGCCAGGTTTGCCGCCGTATTGGCTGCGCCCCCCAGCACGTCCCGCTGGGACTGGACCAGGTTCACCGGCACCGGCGCCTCCGGGGAAATCCGGTTCACCTTCCCCGTAATATACCGGTCCGTCATCATATCACCGATCACGGCTGCCTTGATATGGGTAATTTCATCTCTTAAAAATCGTTCGCCATCCAGCTGCATAGAATCTCCTGTACTGCAATAAAATGAATTCGAGTCATCTTTGGATATTATACCATAGGAATGACCGTAGCAAAAAATCATAAAGCAGGACTATATGGATTGGGCAGCCTCCATCGGCTCCCACCGGTACAATCCCCCTATTCCATCCCTACAGGCAGCGATCCGTCATTTCTTCCACACTTTCATGGCCAACTGGGCCATCTTATCATAGCCTTTGCTGTTGGGATGGACCCCGTCAGTGAACCAGCGGTCGTCCGCAGGAAGGCCGCGAAAGAAATCAATGGATGGAATGCCTTCATCCTCCGCCAGGTTCCTCAAAAACCGGGCATATTCAGCGAGATCCTTCCTGTTTCTTTCATACACGTAGGCCGCCTGCCAGCCGGTCTCAATACTGTTTGCCGTGGTCTGGGGCGGGATACCCAGTGTAAGGGGAATTGCCCTGGCCATACTCCGGATTCCCCGGGACACATCCCGTTCCAGAACGCTCAGCTGGAGACCTGTGAGAATATCGTTGGTGCCGGCCATGAAGAAAAACGCCTCCCCCTCTTCCGGGCGGAAAGAGGCCTCAAAAAGGCTGTCCAGGATATCCACTGCCAATGCCCCGCAGACCCCATGATTATAAAAGGAAATGGATTTCATCCGTTTCCCCAGAAGATCCACCCATCCTTCCCCCTGCCCTACACCATAGCCCTCTGTGAGGCTGTCGCCGAAGCAGTGGATAGCGGTTATCTGATTTTTGTCCCAGGTCTTTCCCATCGTAATCACCTCTGTTTTATTGTAGCATGGAATTGCTTCGCCTGCCGAATCAGTGGATGGCAGCCAGGAAAGCTCTCCCCTTCCCCTGACAGCCTGCCAGGGAAAAGAAAAAATCCTGAAAAATGATTTCTCACTTTTCAGGATTTTTAGGGAAGCACTGATTAAATCGTTGTCAGATTTCATTCTTGGATTTTTATGCAATGCAAGGAATAACTCGACGCGAATAGCGAGCTATTTAAGGAGAGTTATGACGAAGCAGTACATAAAAATCCTTATGAAATCTGACTCTGCGAATTAATCAGCACTTCCTTAGATCCGGTATTACCGATTATTCATCGACGGAAACCGGTTTCTTCGGTTTGCGGAACCCATGGATCCGTTCGATAACGATGAACAGCATGGGGACGATGAAAATCTGGAAGAACGTAGCCGACAGCACACCGAATACTACGGCGATACCCATTTCGGAGCGGGATACAGATCCGGCACCGGTGGACAGGGCCAGCGGTACGTTGCCGAGGATAAATGCCAGGGAGGTCATGAGGATAGGACGGAGACGAATCTTGGACGCTTCGATAGAGGCTTTCACCAGTTCCATGCCGCTGTCCACACGGACCTTCGCATATTCTACAATCAGTATGGCGTTCTTTGCCGCCAGGCCGATGATTGTCAGAAGGCCAATCTGGAAATAAATATCATTGTACACATTGAAAACAAAGGCACCGAGGCAGGCTCCAAAGAAACCTGTCGGAATACCCAGGATAACGGAGAATGGCACTTTCCAGCTTTCGTAGAGAGCTGCCAGGGACAGGAATACGAAGAGCATGCCCAAAGCCAGTGCGTAGACTGTCTTGCCGCTGGCCTCCCGTTCCTGTGCCGAGGATTCAGCAAAGGCATATCCGTAGCCGTTCGGCAGGGTTTCCTTTGCCACTTCTTCCAGCGCATTCAGGGCCTGGCCGGAAGAGTAGCCTGCAGCCTGGCTGCCGCCGATCTTAACGGCCGGGAAGTTATCGAACCGGGTAATGACAGATACGGCGTTCCCTTTCTTCGGAGTAATGAAGTTGCTGATAGGTACCATATTACCGCTGGAATCACGGACAGACATGAACTTGTTGTCCGTCGGGCTCATGCGGTACTGGGTATCCGCCTGGGCCACAACTTTGAAGTTACGGCCGAAACGGGTGAAATCGTTGATCTGTACAGAGCCGTAGAAGGCCTGGAGGGCGGTGAAGATATCGCTCACATTGACGCCGTACTTGGCCGCCTTGTCTCTGTCCACATCGTAATTGTAAGATGGCGTATCCATGCGGAATGTGGTGTAGGCCTGCTGGATTTCCGGGCGCTGGTTGGCAGCGGCCAGGAACTGGTTCACCACGGCCTGCATGGCTTCATTGGAATCGCCATTCTTATTCTGGATGTACATGGTGAAACCGCCGGAAGCACCGAGACCCGGAATAGGCGACGGGTTCAGGGGCATCAGTGTCACACCGGGATGGGTGGCATTGAAAGCGAAGGCCCTGGCCATGACCGCATCAAGCTGCTGGTCCTTGGTCTTTCGTTCATCCCAGGGTTTCAGCTTGATGAAAGAGAGGCCGGCATTCGGCTTCTGGCCATCAGAAAGAATATCAAAGCCCACAACGCCCTGGGTCACCTGTACTGCCGGGTCTTTGCCCATGTACTTCAGGAATTCCGTCACATACTGGGCAGTACGGACATTGACAGAACCTTCAGGGAGCTGGAAAGCATTCAGGAAGAATCCGTTATCTTCCTGGGGAATGAAGGCCGTCGGCAGCTTGATAAACATAAACGTAGCCGCCACAAAGAGGACTGCCAGCACCCCGATAGGCACATAAATGGCATGGGCCAAACGGGCCAGGATGGCTCCATAAACTTCAACCATATGGTCGAAACCATTGTTGAAGCGGTCCCAGAAACGGTCCAGCCGTCCCTTATCCGCCTGTTTCTTGTTCGGCTTCAGGAGCCCCGCGCAGAGAGCCGGCGTCAGGGAGAGGGCGGTAAATGCGGAAAGAATGACGGATACTGCAATGGTTAAAGCGAACTGCTTATACAGGATACCCATGATGCCGCCGAGGAAGGCAACCGGAATAAATACGGCTGACAACACCACAGCGACGCCGATAACCGGGCTCTGCACCTTTTTCATGGCCGCCACGGTTGCCTGCCGGGGATTCAGGTTGTTGTACCGCATTTCGTATTCCACGGCTTCGATTACCACGATGGCATCATCCACGACAAGGCCGATGGCCAGGACCATGGCAAAGAGGGTCAGGGTATTGATGGTAAATCCAAGAACTTTGAAGGAAGCAAAAGTACCGAGCAGTGATACCGGCACCGCAATCATAGGAATCAGGGTGGACCGCCAGTTCTGGAGGAAAATGTACACGATGATGGCTACGATGATGAGGGCTTCCACGAAGGTATGGAGCACTTCCTTGATGGAGGCGTAAATGAAATCGGTGTTATCCATGTTGATGACGTACTTCATGTCATCGGGGAATGTCTTTGCGTCTTCCGCCAGCTTCGCCTTGATGGCGCCGATGGTTTCCACGGCGTTTGCATCGTCGGTGAGGGAGAAGGCAACGGCGGAGGTTTCATAATTGCCGGCGCGGGAGATGAAATCATAGTTCCTTGCATCCAATTCCGTCCGGGCTACATCCTTCAGGTGAAGGAGGCTGCCGTCTTTATTCGTACGAAGGATAATGTTGCCGAATTCTTCCGCTGTCACCAGACGGCCCTTGGCGGTAACCACATACTGGAAGGGCTGGTCCTTTGTCACCGGAGCCGCACCGATATTGCCGGCAGCAATCTGCTGGTTCTGGTTCGTTACGGCAGAGATGATTTCAGAAGCGGTGATATTGTTCTGCGCCATTTTCGTCGGATCCATCCAGATACGCATGGCGTAGTCAGAACCGAATTCCTGGACCGTACCGACGCCCTTGATGGTCTTCAGTTCATCCAGATAGTTCATGCTGAAGTAGTTCTTCAGGAAGTTCTTATCATAGGTGCCGTTCGGCGAATAGAAGCTGACTACAAGAGCCATGTCGCCGGACGATTTTTTGGTGGTAACGCCGATATTACGGACCGTATCCGGCAGGCTGGCATCGGAAGCAGTGACTGCATTCTGTGTGCGGACCGTAGCCATATCGGAGTCTGTCCCCGTCAGGAACTGCACTGTCAGTACGTAGGAACCGTTGGAGTTACTGCTGGAAGACATACTTTCAAAGCCTTCCACTGACACCGCATTCTTTTCGATGACTTCCGCCACCGTCTGGGCCACAACCTCCGCATCAGCGCCGGAATAGGTAGCACGAACGGATACCTGGGGCGGCGTGATTTTCGGATACCGGTCCATGGGGAGCGTAAAGATACAGATGAGGCCGGCAATGGAAATAACCAGAGCCACAACGATAGCAAAGATAGGACGTTTGATAAAGAAATTTGCCATAGTCCCACCTTACTTTCCGTTTTTGCGGTCGGAAGCGGTCTGGCCTTTGACAGATGCCGCAGCATCGGACTCCAGTTTATCTTTCGTCGTTTCCTCAGCCTCTACAGCCTGGCCGACCTTCACTTTATTCTGGCCATCCACAATGATCATATCATTGGCATCGATTCCACTTACAATGATGGAATAAATACCGTAGGTACCTCCTACTTTGACAGCCTTCTGTGTCACCTTTCCATCTACCACCACGTCCACCATATCCTTATCCAGGAGCTGTACAAGGGCCTTTGTGGGGATGAGAATACTGCCTTTGGCAATTTCGTTATCCGAAACAATGGAGGCATACATGCCGGGTACAAGGAGGTTATCGGGGTTTGGGAAGGCAGCCTTCATGGACAGCTGGCCACCGGTCATAGATGGGTTTACCTGGACGATTTTGCCCGTTTCCCCGTAGATGGTGCCGTCGGAAAGACGGAGCTTCAGGTTATCTCCCAGTTCCGCATTCTGTTTCTTCAGGGACAGGTATTCGCTTTCAGACATATCGAACTGCACGTAAATGGGGTCCGAAGAAGAAATGGTCACCAGAGCTGTAGTACCAGCGGTAGCGTAGGTTCCTACATTCACGTCATCCATGGAAAGGGTGCCGTTGAAAGGAGCCACCACGATGGTATCGTTCAGGTTATTGGAAGCAATATTGACCTGTGCTTCCGCTGCATCCAGCACACCTTTATAAGCATCGGTGGCCGCTTTCTGGCTGTCATAGGTTTTCTGGGAAATGGCACCGGACTGGATCAGCTGGTCATAACGGGCCAGATCCCGGTTCGCATTTTCATAGTTTGCCGATGCCTGGGCTGCACTGGCCTGGGCTGCGGCAAGGCTGGAAGAATAGTTTCTGGTATCCAGCCGGAACAGGGGCTGGCCCTGAACTACCTGGGCCCCACCGGAAATATATTTCTCCATCACCGTACCGGACACCTTGGCCCGCACCGGTACCTCCTGCAGCGCCATAATAGAGCCGGTATATTCCCTCATAATCGGGGTATCCGATTTAAAAGGCTTAAAGGTCGTCACCTTCATGGCCTGCTGCTGGGCTCCTGCCTGTTTGGAAGAGCCGCATCCGCCCATGAGCGCGCCGGCGGACAGAAGGAAACCGGCTGCCATGATAGCGGCAGCTAACTTCTTATATCTCATACATAACCCCCTTGAAAAAGATGGAAGAGTAAAATTGGGAAAAATGAAACAGACTCAAACAATCCTGTATACTCTTATGAATCTTTCTTATCATAACAAACAGTTGACCAATAGTCAATATGGAGTTCGGTACCAATGCTCTATGACAATGGTGAAGAAATTTTTTATACCCTTTCCACGGGGACCTTTACCACGGCTTTCCGTAGCTGGCAGGCCCCTGTATCTCCCATGCAGAGCGGGCGGTGCAGGTCTTCCGGGAAGAAAACAGCAAACCGGCCGGTGGTGAAATACACACGGGATTCTCCATTCCTTCCGGATTTGTAGAAATAGAGATCCCTGTCTTCATGGGCTTCGATGCAGGGGCCCGCTTCAAAGGACGTCTCCACGCCGATCCATTCTTCTTCCCCATAGATTTCAAACTGGATGTCAATAAACTTCTTATGGCCTTCCAGCTTCCGGTCCTCCACCTTTTCCGTCATGGGAGACTCCACGGACATGGCGCATCCCAGAATATCGTACTTACCGTCTTCCTTTTCAGAAAAAGGAAAGTGCTTCACCGCTTTGAGGCATTCATAAATAAAAGAAGGAAGCTGTCTTTTGTAGGCTTCCAGATGATGGATATCGCCGGTAATCATATAATCCTCCTTATATGTTTCATTTTTTCAAAAATCAGGCACTGCCCTATATTACCACAAAACTTCAGAATCTTCCCTGCTGAAATGCAGAAAAAATATATTCATTCAGAAACATACCATGAGTAAGTATCATGGATGGGGTATCATCGGATATCCTTCCCTGCCATCAATCCATTTCCGGAGCTGGCACGGCCCTTATCCAGGGACCTGCACAGGTGGGGATTGACCCTTATGTCCTGTTTACTGTCCCCTTGAATCGGGGCATTAAAAAACCCGCCGTAGGCGGGTTTTGGTGGGACTATCTGGGTTCGAACCGGAGACCTCTTCGATGTGAGCGAAGCGCTCTGACCAACTGAGCTATAGCCCCATGACGAGAACTATTATACCACGAATGGTCAGAAATGTTAAGCCTGTGTAATAATTTTATTTGAAGAGGATTCAGCAGCTTCACTGTAAGCCGTAATCCTGCCCGGTAAGAAACAGGCCCGGGCCGCTTATGGTCGGACCCGGATTCAGGCCTGCGGTCCTCCCCTCGATCTCAACTTCGGTCTCCATCTTACTTATATCTTACCCTGGGCTTCCAGTACCTTTTCTGCAGCTCCCATGATGGCCAGCTGGGCATGTTCGAAGGTAAGGCCCCCCTGGAAATACATTACATAGGGCGGGCGGACAGGGCCGTCGGCAGACATTTCAATGGTAGAGCCCTGGACGAAGGTACCTGCTGCCATGATGATGGGGTCCACATATCCCGGCATGGGACCGGGTACCGGCGTAGCATCGGAATCTACGGGAGACCAGTTCTGGATGGCTTCTGCAAAGCGGCACATGTTTTCTTCCGAATCCAGTGTCACCGTGGTAATGAGGTCTGTACGGAGATGACCCGGTTCCGGGGACGTCTTGAATCCCAGAAGCTTAAAAACAGCAGAACAGAATTCAGCACTCATCATGGCCTGTCTCGTCATGTGAGGTGCCAGGAAAAGTCCCTGGAAGAAGGGACGGTAGGAAGCGGCGTAGGATCCCATTTCCGCTCCAAGGCCCGGAGCTGTCCATACATAGGAGCACAGTTCCACCAGGTCCTTCCGGCCGCAGATGTAGGCTCCCGTCGGTGCCAGGCCGCCGCCGGCATTTTTAATGAGGGAGCCTGCAGTAATATCGGCGCCCAGTTCAATCGGTTCTTCTTTGTTTGTAAATTCGCCGTAGCAGTTATCCACGAAGCAGATGGTGTCCGGGTTCTTTGCTTTTACGGTTTCAATGATTTTCTTAATATCCGATGGGAAAAGGGAATCCCGCAGCATATATCCCCGGGACCGCTGGATTTCCACCAGTTTTGTATGTTCATCTACGGCATCGGAAATGGCCTTGAGGTCATAGGTATTGCCTTTCAGGGGGACTTCCTTGTAATGGACTCCTCTGGACTTCAGGTTTCCCGGCGCATTGCCTGTAATGCCGATGACGCTTTCCATGGTGTCATAGGGAGCTCCTACGGCAGAAACCATGGTATCTCCCGGATTGAGAAGGGCCAGGAGCACCGTAGCCAGTGCATGGGTGCCGGACACGAACTGCGGCCGCACCAGTGCGCTTTCTGCATGGAAAACATCGCACCAGATCTCTTCCAGTTTCTCCCTGCCCGGGTCCCCGTAGCCATAGCCGTTGGACGCTGCGAAATGATAGGCGGAAAGATGGTGTTTCCGGAATGCTTCCAGTACTTTCTGTGTATTGAAGAGGGAAATCTCTTCCATTTCATGAAAAACAGGCGCACAAAGAGCAAGCGCCTCTTTCTGTACCTGTTCCAGTTTTTTATTCATTTGTTGTCATCAGATCCTTTGAATTGTTGATATTGCGTGTTTGTAAATGAGCTGGGAACGGTTTTCACTGACAAGGAGCACAGTAAAGCTGTCAAACGATTTGACCCGGCCCTTCAGCTGGACTCCATTCATCAGGAAAATAGCTACCGCCGCATTTTCCTTCCTTGCTTCATTTAAAAATGTATCCTGCAGATTCAGTTTACCTTCCATCGTTGTTTTCTCCTCTGAAATATGAAATGACATAGGCCTTGATTTCCCTGTACCATATGTCTTCTTCTGATGGACCCCGTTCCACCCAGTGAATATATGGCATTCGTCTATACCAGGTCATCTGCCTTTTGGCAAAGTGCCTGGTATTTTTCTGGATCAATGCTTCCCCTTCCTCTAAGGTCCGCTCCCCTTTCACCACAGGAATGAGCTCTTTATAGCCGATTCCCTTCAGTGCCTGGGATGATTCAGAAAGGCCGGAGGCCAGGAGCTGCCTGACTTCGTCCAGGAGTCCTGCTTCAATCATGAGATGGACTCGCTTATTTATTCTATCATATAAAACGGTCCTGTCCATAGCAATTCCTAAAACAGGACCATCAAAAAGAAGGAAATTCGCCTTTTGGGGCTTTTCATCTCCCTCGCCAGCCTCAAGGAGTTCCAGTTTTCGCACCATCCGCTGGGGGTCAGGAGGGATATCCCCTTCTCCCCTTTCCTTCAGTGCTTCCACCAGGGCTTCCTTTCCTCTTTCTTCCAGCATGGTCTCCCAGTGGCTTCTCCCCTTTCCTTTGGGCAGGAAAGAGTACCCCTCCAGAAGGCCCTGGATATAGAGACCTGTACCGCCACAGACGATGGGAATGCGGCCCGCCTTGTTTTCCTCGTGAATAATCTTTCGAGCCCTTTCCTGGAAATCGGCGGCTGACCAGGGCTCCGAAGGCTCCAGTTCGTCCACCAGGTAATGGGGAACCCCCTGGGCCTCTTCTTTTGTCACTTTGGCGGTACCGATGTCCATGTGCCGGTAAACCTGGAATGCATCGCCGGAAATAATGGATGACCCCAGTGCTTTCGCCAGGTAAATGGAGAGATCCGTCTTTCCTGATGCCGTAGGGCCCAGTATGGTTATGAGTTTATCTTTTTTCATACATCAATCACCCCGTAAGCCGTACTCTGCCCCCGCCTCCTGTCCACGAAGCGGAAGAGGCCCGTAGAAAAGAGGCTGGAAAAGGGTCGTTCCTTCACGATAATCCGCATACCCGCCGCCTTCCGGGCCAGCTCCAGCGCTTCTTCCGTCAGGGAATCATAGGACGCTGCCCGGCGGAATCCTTCCATATTATTTTCTCTCCGTTTCACCGGCGCCTTGAACATGGGATCAAAATAAATGACATCAAAGCTCTTCGGCCCCGCTTCCCGGAGGAAAGAAAGGAAATCGCCATGGATCAGGGTAATCCGCCGAAGCGCTTCCGTAAGTTCCTTATCCTTCGGGTCCCGGAAGGAAGCAATGGCAGCCTGCCCGATTTCATAGAGGGCCCTGCTCTTTTCCAGGGCCGTCACATGGCCCCGGTTTCCCAGAAACCAGCTCATGGTAAGGGAGTCCCCTCCCTGGCCGAATGTGGCGTCCAGCACCGAGAGGCCCTCTTTTTCCGGAAGCAGGCGGCAGAGGCGGTCTTCGTGGCCCTGCTTCATCTGCTCTTTCCGGAGCACCGCTGTGCCGAAATGGTAATGGTACTCCCCCCTGCCGGCATAGTAATAGGGCAGATCCTTTCCATATACCAGGAGTCCCTCCAGCCGGAAAGTAGAAATCATATCATCCAAGGTGCCTTCCCGCCGGAAAAAGGGAAGACCCAGGGCCTCTGCCCTCCTCCAGGCCTCCTCTTTCACCGGCCTCGTCACATTCCGGATGGTAGTCACACCGATGGTCATGGCCGTTTGAAGAGCCTTCCCAGTTCTGTGGGTGTGAACTTGACAATGGTAGGTCTGCCATGGGGACACACAAAGGGACGGGATGTGTGGAAGAGGTCCGTAATGAGCTCCTTCATCTGCCGGATATTCAGGGGATCCCCCCGCTTGATGGCGCCCCGGCAGGCTGCGTAGGCCATCATGCGGTGCCGCATGGTCTCCGGAGAAGGCACATCCTTTTCGTGGTACGCCTTCACCAGTTCCTGTACCACCCGTTCCATTTCAGACTGGGACAGATCCTCCGGCGCCCCGGTGATGCGGATGACATCGGGCCCCGCCTGTTCAAAGGTAATGCCCAGCCTTTCGATATCTTTCTTTTTATCTGCCAGCAGGGGTATATCCTCGCTGTCCACGTGAATGAGATAGGGAACCAGGATTTCCTGCACCGGGATTCCCTCTGCCCGCTCTGCCAGGTGGTCATACCGCACCCGTTCATGGGCCGCATGCTGGTCGATAATGAGGAGGTCCTTCCCATGCTGGCAAAGGATAAAGCAGTCCGATACCTGCCCCAAAGGAATCACCGGGTCCTCCTGTTTTTCTTCTTCAAAGAGGGGATCCGCAGTGACTGCCTTCTTTTCTTCTGATTTTCCCTCTTCCTTCCGATATCCGCTGAATACGGAATGACCGGAGAAAAGGTCTTTCCTGTCCGTATCGGGCACATAGGCCGGTCCCCCGGGCGCCCTCCGTTCTTCTCCCGTAAAGGAACCCTGGGACCGGGATTGGTAGGAAGATCCGGCCGGCTCTCCCCAGGACGATTTTGACGCCGTTTCTTCAGAAAGGCCGATATCCGGCTTTCCGGACGGCCTGTCTTCCACTCGGACATCACCGGGCCTGAAGCTGCCGCCATGGACAATTTCATGGCCCGGGTCCCGGATCATTTCACGGGCGATACTGTCCGCCGTGGACTGGGAAGTCAGCGTCCCCAGCACCGCATGGTAAACGAGGCGGAACAGGGCCTGTTCATCGGAGAATTTGATTTCCCGCTTCTGTGGATGCACGTTCACGTCAATACTTTCCGGCGGCACCTGGAAAGAAAGGACCATGAGGGGATATCCGTTCTTCGGGAGCAGGGAATGGTACGCATTATCCACTGCCTTTGTGACCACCGCGCTTTCCACCACCCGCCGGTTGATGATGATGGTCTGGTACTGGCGGCTGCTTTTCAGAAGGGAAGGCTTGGAAATGAGGCCTTCCAGGAAAACATCATTCCCCTCATCCTTCACATCCAGCATTTCACCGGCGGTCTTCGTACCATAAAGGGCAGAGACCACATCGATCAAGCGCCCGTTTCCCGGGGTTTCGATGACGGTGCGGCCATTATTGATGAGGCGGAACGCAATATCCGGATTTGCCAGCGCCAGCTTTCCCACCATGCTGTTGATCCGGCTGGACTCGGTCCGTTCGGACTTCAGGAACTTCTTGCGGGCCGGTACGTTATAGAAGAGGTCCCGCACTTCCACCGTAGTCCCTGCCGGGGCTCCGCAGGGCTTTACTTCTTTGATTTCGCCCCCCTCCATCTCCAGCACCGTACCTTCCACGTCTTCATTGCGGCGGGTGGTAATGGAAGAGCGGGAAACGGAGGTAATACTGGGGAGTGCCTCTCCCCGGAACCCCAGGGAAGCGATGTGGTAAATATTATCCACCGTAGAAATCTTGCTGGTGGCATGGCGGATGACCGAGAGCCTGGCATCCTCCTCGGACATGCCGCAGCCGTCGTCGGTGACCCGGATATAGGTCATGCCGCCGTCGGCGATTTCCACTTCGATTTCATGGGCCCCTGCGTCCACCGCGTTTTCCACCAGTTCTTTCACCGCATTTACCGGACGCTCCACCACTTCACCGGCAGCAATCTGGTTTGCCGTGACTTCATCGAGCACATGAATCAGTGCCATTATCTTCCCTCCTTTGCTTCCTTACTGAGGCGGAACAGGATTTCCATGGCCTCAATGGGGGTTTTACTCATAACATCCATGTTCGCCAGTTCATCGATAATGGGGGATGTGAAAAGGTCCATGCCCATGGGACTGTCCTGCCCCTGTCTGACGGGAGCCGCAGCCGGCTTCACGCCGTCCTTTTCTTCCAGAGACTGGAGGATATCATCGGCCCGTTTCAGAAGGGACTCCGGCAGCCCCGCCAGCCTTGCCACGTGGATGCCATAGCTCCTGTCGGCGCAGCCCGGCACGATGCGGCGAAGGAAGGTAATATCCTTCCCCCGTTCCTTGACGGTGACCGTATAGTTTTTAATGTGGCTGCTGTGATCCGCCATGTCCGACAGTTCATGGTAATGGGTGGCAAAGAGGGTAAACCCGTGGATTTTTTCATCGATATATTCCACCACCGCCCGGGCAATGCTCATGCCGTCGTAGGTACTGGTCCCCCGGCCGATTTCATCGAGCAGGATAAGGCTGTTCTTCGTGGCATTCCGGAGGATATGGGAAACTTCCTGCATTTCCACCATGAATGTACTCTGGCCCGTAGAAATATCGTCGCTGGCTCCGACCCTGGTAAATATGCGGTCCACCGGGGAGAAAGAGGCACTCCGCGCCGGGATGAAGGACCCCACCTGGGCCATAATGGTCAGCACCGCCACCTGCCGCATGTAGGTGGATTTGCCTGCCATATTGGGGCCCGTGATGACGAGGATTTCCTGGTCCCTGTGGTTCAGCTCCGTATCGTTAGGTACGAACATTTCCCGCTTCAGCGCATGCTCCACCATGGGATGACGGCCATCTTTGATGGTAATCCGGCCTTCCCTGGCATTGGTAATCTCCGGCTTCACATACCGGTCCTTCAGGGCTGCCCGGGCAAGGCTGGCCAGGCAGTCCAGCTGGGCCAGGGCTCTGGCGGTCTTCTGCATGTCCGGGATTTCCGGACGGATTTCCGCCTTCACGGCCTGGTAAATCTTCAGTTCCAGCTCCTCCGTCTTTTCCTTTGCCGTCAGAGCCTTCGCCTCAAATTCCTTCAGTTCCGGCGTAATGTACCGTTCCGCGTTCACCAGTGTCTGCTTCCTCATATAGTAAGGCGGCACTGGAATCTTATTGGCATTGGAAATTTCGAAATAATAGCCGAATACATTGTTGAATCCGATTTTCAGCTTAATGCCGGTTTTTTCCTTTTCCCGCTCCTCCAGATCCGCAATATATTTCTGGCTGTTCTCGGAAAGGGAGCGGACCTCATCCAGCTCAGAGGAAAATCCCTCTTTGATATATTTTCCGTCCCGGATATTGCCGGTACCATTTTCATTCATGGAACGGTCCAGCAGGTCATACACCGGGCCGTGGATGCCGATCTGGGCATTCAGTTTCTTCAGGATCACCGACCCCGCCCCACTTAAAAGGTTCTTGATATGGGGCACCATTTTCAGGCTGGCCTTCAGGGCCAGGAGGTCCTTGGGGGATGTGGAATTTGCCTCGATACGGCCAAGGATTCGTTCGAAATCGAACACCTGGGACAGCATGTCCTCCAGGTTCGTAAGCTCCGTCATATGGGTGGTGAGTTCTTCGATACCATTCTGACGGAGGGTAATCCGGTTCACATCGGTCAGCGGCCGTTCCAGCCACCGTTTGAGCAGCCGCGCTCCCATGGCGGTATGGGTATAGTCCAGAAGTTCCAGGAGCGTTCCCTTCCGACCGCCATCCCGCATGTTTCTCGTGATTTCCAGGTTCCGCAGGCACTCTTCCGACAGAGTAAGCGTATGGTCTTCCCTCATGGGCTGCACCGAATGGAACGTGGCGGCCTCTGTCTTCATGACATCCTTCAGGTACGCCGACAGCCGCCGGAAAACGAGCTGCACATTGTCATTATCAATGGAAGCGGCGGCCGGCGGAATGTCCCCTTCCTCCTCCGATTCGGACCGGGACATGAGGCAGGCCCCCAACCGGGCAGCGCAGAAGCTGGTCAGTTTCCCATAGAATTCATCGGACACAGAGCATACAGCCTCTGCCGGGGAATAGACGGAAAGCATGTCGAAGAAATCGTCTTTTTCCTTCTTCTTGTCCCACACCCCCCACCAGCATTCACCGGTAGAAACATCGGCCAGCACCGCATCAATTTCCTTATCGGCCTCCATGATATAAATCAGGTAATTGTTGGATTTGTCGGCAATGGAATTTTCAAAGAGAATGGTGCCCGGCGTAATGACCCGGATCACGTCCCGCTTCACAAGGCCCTTTGCCTTCTTGGGGTCCTCCAGCTGTTCGCAGATGGCCACCTTATAGCCCTTCTGGATGAGCCGGTAAATGTAAATTTCCGCCGCATGGAAAGGGATGCCGCACATGGGTACCCGGCCTTCGGGACCTGCATTTTTCCCTGTCAGCGTCAGTTCCAGTTCATGGGATGCCGTCAGGGCATCATCATAAAAGAGCTCATAAAAATCGCCGAGCCGATAGAAAAGGAGGCAGTCCTTGTATCCATCCTTTACCTGCTTATATTGTGCCATTAAAGGAGTCTTTGCCATGTCACCCTCCTGTTTGAAATAATGATAGCAAAATTCTACGGCTCCGCCGCTAAGGGTCTAGATCCAGATCTAGATCTACAGGGCCTTCGGCCCGAATCCTCACTCCACCAGTTCTCCCTTGAGCACCCAGGTCTGGGCCAGGTCCACCTTTGCCTTCACCGTATCTCCCACATGGATGCCTTCCTTATGGGGGAAGAGAATCATCTTATTGGAAGACGTGCGGCCATACCAGTGGTTTTCATCCTGCTTGGACGGTCCTTCTACGATGATTTCATAGGTATGGCCCTCCATCTTTTTATTGAGGGCCAGGGAAATCGGATTTTCCGTATCCATCAGTTCCTGCAGCCGGCGATGCTTTGTGGCATCATCGATCTGATCTTCCATCCGGGCCGCCGGAGTCCCTGTCCTTGGGGAATAGATGAAGGTATAGGCCGAATCAAAGCGCAGGTCTTCCAGAAGCTTCAGGGTTTCTTCGTGCATAGCTTCCGTTTCTCCCGGGAATCCGGTAATCAGGTCCGTAGTCACAGCGATATCGGGCATTTTCTCCCGCACGTAGGCAAGGAGTTCCTTGAAATGTTCGATGGTATACCCCCGGTTCATGCGGCGAAGCATTTCATTGGACCCGTGTTGCACGGGCAGGTGCATATGGCGCACCACCTTCGGGGAAGCTGCCATGGCATCCACCATGTCGAAGGTCATATCCCTTGGGTGGGAAGTCATGTACCGTACCCGTTCGATGCCGTCGATTTCATCGATAGCCCGGATAAGGTCTGCGAAATTCGTGCCATTCCGGAAATCGAGTCCATAGGAATTGACATTCTGTCCCAGAAGGGTGATTTCCTTGTACCCCTCTTTGGCAAGCTGGCGGATTTCCCCGCAGATATCGGGGATGGTCCGGCTGATTTCCCGGCCCCGCACATAGGGAACAATACAGTAGGTGCAGAACTTGTTGCAGCCCTGCATAATGGGAATCCATGCAAAGATTTTTGACTTTCTCACCGCATGGAGCTCGCTGTAATCGTTCACGCTGTGGGGATTCCGCTCCGTTTTCACCACATGGCCGCCGGTGGCGGTTTCCTTCGTGATGATATCCTTCAGGTCATGAATATGGTAAGGTCCCATGACAAAATCGATGATCGGCATCCGTTCGATGAGCTTTCCCTTATTTTCCTGGGCCATGCAGCCGGCAATGCCGAGGAGCATGTGGGGATTCTTCTCTTTCAGCTTCTTGATTTCCCCGATTTTCCCATACACCTTTTCTTCCGCATTCTGCCGGACCGAGCAGGTATTCATGATGACAATATCCGCATCTTCCATGTTCTCCGCCGGTTTGTATCCCAGTTCTTCCAGCTGCCCGTTGATACGCTCCGTATCACTTTCATTCATCTGGCAGCCATAAGTAATTGTATAGTAAAGTTTTTCGCCTGTGAGCCGTTTCTCTTCCACGACTTACCTCCTGTAAACAACGCATAATAAAGCCATTATGATATTATACCATTTTTATGAAATTCATGTTTTACGGGATTTTCTTCCCCATTGGACCGGCCGGTTTTAACAGATAAAAAAGGATTGGATTTCACCATGGAAATCCAGTCCCTGTAATTAAAAAAGAGTTGAGAATTGAGAATTGATTGCAAGGGAAGCAAAGAATGGCGGACAATGGAAAAACAGGTCTTTCCGACCGGGCCAGCACACGGTCACTCCCACACTTTCGTGGACCGCCGCCATTCTTCATTCCTGATTTTTCAGGCCTTCGGTCCGATTCCGGTTTCCCTCTTATTTCCCTGCCTTACGAAGGGCTTCCTCCCCTGCCTCTATGACCTGTTCCACAGAAATCTTGGAAATAGGCGTGTACTTCCCGGAGGCTATGGTCTTGTTGACATGTTCCGGTCCCATGGGCATATCCCAGGACGAAAGGGCCTTGGAACAGGGACCCAGGGGATGGTGGAATTTCGCATTGCTTGGCCCAAACATGGCAATGGTCGGGACCCCCCGGCTGTCAAATACATACATAGGTCCGCTGTCATTGGTAAAGGCCAGGGAGCAGCGGCCGGCAGCAGCCATAAATTCCCCCATGGACAGTTCTCCTGCCGCTATGATGGCAGTTTTGTTTTTCATGACTGACAGGGCTTCATCGATGAGTTTCCTTTCCGACGGTACGCCGAAGAAAACAGGAATCATCCCTTTTTCTGCAAAGTGGTCCGCCACTTTCCCATAATTTTTAGCCGGCCAGTTCTTCTCTGCCGTGGAACTTCCTACGGAGAGGCCCAGGAGACGGTCTCCTTCACCGATACCCTTAGACCGGAAGAAATCGTCTGCCCGTTTTTCCCAGGCATCGCAGGTGTAGGTCCGCATGCCGCTGTGGTGGAGGTCCTTTACCCCCAGCCGTTCCAGCACTTTCAGGTACTTGTCTACGGCATGGGAATTATAGGTCTCAATGGTCATGGGCCAATCCATGAAGAGAGAGTCAATCCGGGTACCCGCTTCGCCGCCCCAGTGCTTTGGATGCATGGCCAGGGCAAGGATCGTGCTTCTGGTGGTCCCATGAAGGGTGAGAAGGATATCGAGATGAAGGGCAGCGAGCTTTTTTCCCAGTTTCCAGGTGGCCCCCATGCCTTTTTCTTTCCCGTGCCGGTCAAAGGGGACGATCACATCCACATTGGGATTGTACCGGACCGCATCCTGGAACCGGGCATCCATGACAAGGATGATTTTAGACCCCACCGCCGCCCGGCGAAGGACCTCCAGGAATGGGGTAATGGACACCATGTCCCCGAAATAGAGCATATAAATAAGCACAATGGTCTTGTGGCTCAAGTCTGCATTCACATTAGTTTCTTTCATATGGTTCCTTACTCCTGCTTTACAGGCCTTTATCTATTGTTTTCCGGATAAGCCGGTCCCAGGAATCCCACACCGCATCGGGGTAAAAGGGCTTCATCGATTCTCTGGCGCCCTCCCCGAGCCGGCCTCGGAGCTCCCTGTCTTCCATGAGTGTCCGGAGTGCCCGGCTGAAAGGTTCCGGCCCCTCTTCCACGAGGAAACCGTTTTCCCCGTCCCTGATCAGTTCATTCACCGAGGAGCAGGAACGGTAGCCCACTGCCGGTATTCCCACGGCCATGGCTTCTGACAGGGCCAGAGGGAATCCCTCATGGTGGCTGGGAAAGGCAAAAATATCCGTATCCTTCCAGACGCTGGCCATATCTCTGGTAGTGCCCTTAAGGTGCACCCGTTCCTCCAGGTGCCTGCTGTGAATCAATTTCTTCAGAGCCGCCACATAGGCCTTATCGTAAGTATCTCCCCATATATTGACTTCCCAGTCCGGGAAATCGGAGGCAACCAGGCTGAAGGCTTCCACCAGAAGGTGCTGCCGCTTGGTCCGTCCGGTAACCCGGCCCACATTGGTAATCAGGTGGTGGTTTTTTTCCTCCCCCGCCGAAGAATGGACCTTCGGTACGTTCACCGCATTGGGAATATAGACGAAATGGCCGTAATCCAGATATTTCTCCGCTTTTTGGATGAACGACGGCATGAGTACCTGGATAGCCGCACTCCTCTCCAGTGCTTTCTTTTCCGCCAGAGGGGAATGGAGGAATATTTCATCCGGGTCATTATGAAGCATGGAAATTACCGGGATATCCGTGTGAAGCCCCTCCAGGAGGAGCCGCCCCGTCGGTTCCCGGAAAGAGACAATGACATCGGGCTTTGCCAGTTCCAGTACCCGTTCCATCCCCTTTTCCGCTTTCCGGAGGATTTTATAGTTCCTGTTCCTTGCCCCTTCCTTGCTGAAGAGGCGGGTGGCCTCCCGTAGAATCTTGTCCGCTGCCCCCGTATGGACTGGCGCCATGCCGTCCATGTGGAAAATATTATAGAAATCCACACCCTCCGGGACCGGATAAAAAGGAGAGCCCTCCCTTTCATCGGCCATGGCCACAGACACGTCATAGCCCCTGTCCTTCATGGCCTGCGCCATCCGTGACAGTACATGCTCGATGCCGCCGCTGTAGCCCACAAATTTATGGAGATTCACGAGTAACAGGTTCATAGGAGCCCTCCTGAAAAATGATATAAAAGTTGAGTATTAAGTGTCGAGTGTCGATACTATAAGGCGCTTCTCCATCAGGTATGACCAGATAATCAAGCCGTAAAGCCGTGAGCTTTCCTGACAGCCAAAAGCCAGCTATGTAACGAGGATTATGACGAAGCAGTGCATAAAAATCCTTATGAAATCTGACTCTGCGAATTAATCAGTGCTTCCCTGGTTCCCTCGATCTCAATCTCGACCTCGGCCTTATTAAATTTCCTTCGCCCGCTTCACAAGTTCATCGTTGATTTTCCTGCCGGTCTTTGTCATGGCCAGGCCTGCCCGGCTTGTCTCCTTCAGTTCCACCGGCAGCCGCCGTCCCACATCGCCCATGGCTTCGATGACCTCATCCGGCGGAATGACGCTCTTGATGCCGTTCATGGCCATATCCGCCGCCAGGAGGGCGTGGACCGCATGGAAAGCGTTCCGCTTCACACAGGGCACCTCCACGAGGCCTCCCACCGGATCGCAGACCAGGCCCAGGATATTTTTCAGGGCCAGGGCAAAGGCATTCCCCATCTGTTCCGTGGACCCCTTCAGAAGGTCCACCGCCGCAGCGGCCGCCATGCCGCAGGCAGCGCCGCATTCCGCCTGGCAGCCGCCGACAGCGCCGGCAATGGATGCCTTTTCTGCAATCACCCGGCCAATGGCACCGGCTGTGAACAAGGCGCAGGTGAAGTCGTACATGGACGCATTCACCTCTTCCCCCACCGCCGAAAGGACGGCCGGCAGGATGCCGCAGGACCCCGCCGTGGGGCAGGCCACGATACGGTACATTTTCGCATTGGCCTCTGCCGTGGCGATGGCGTAGGACGCCGCCTTCTGGCAGATGGGGGACATGAACCGCATATTCCCGTTGAACAGGCGGCTCCCGTCGCCCCCCACCAGGCCGCTGGCGGATTTGGACGTATCTGCCAGCCCCTTCCGGATGGCTTCCCGGAAGACGGGAATCGTGTACTTCATGCGATCCCATACCTGCTCATAACTTTTCCCGCTTTCCTCCGCTTCCACGCGGCAGGCAATAATGCCGGGCGAACATTTTTCCACGTCCGCCACGGCGAACAGTTCTTTCATCGAATGGTATTCCATGACGGCCTCCTCAGATAATATCCAATGCCATGACGTAGGTAATATTGTCGTTCGATTCTTTTACCTTTTCCGCCACCGCCGGCGGTACAGGCTGGTCCGTATGGATGATCATGACCGCCTCGCTGCCCTTTCCCTTCCGGAAAAGGCGCATGGTGGAAATATTGATCTGTTCCTTCGCCAGTTCTTCGCAGACCTTGGCCACCACCCCCGGCTTGTCGTGATGCCTGGTGAGGAGCGTATACTCTTCCCCCGTGATTTCCACGTCGTAGCCGTCAATATTGGTAATCATAATGCGGCCGCCCCCCAGGGACCGGCCGATAATGACCCCATGGGCTCCCTTTACGCCCCAGGCTTCAATCTTTGCCACATTGGGGTGTCCCATGTCCTCTTCGGAAAGGGAAAAGGAAATATCCACATTCTTTTCTTCCGCAATGCGGAGGGCATCCCGAATGGTGCCGCTGTCCGGTGCGTAACCCATGAGGCCCGCCGCCAGGGCCCGGTCCGTGCCGTGGCCTTTCCCGGTTTTTGCAAAGGAACCGTAGAGGGTAATCCGGGCCTTCTTCACCGGTTCTCCCAGGATGGCCCTCGCCGTCTGTCCGATGCGGGCAGCACCGGCGGTATGTGAACTGGAGGGGCCCACCATGATGGGTCCTATGATATCAAAAATTCCCATGACTGTTCCCTTCTTCAAAAATAAAAACTGCCGCTGCCGGCAGTTGCAGGAAGCGCAGGAACACTTCCTGGAGGTTCAAAGTCAATCTGCTTGTACGGCTTTTTCAACATTGAATCAGAATGAAGTTGTAAAAGATAGATTTGAGTAAAGAGAGTTGAGATCCTGCGGCGCAGCCGCTGAAGGCCTAGATCTACAGGGCCTTTGGCCCTGCTCACATCCAATGGCTCAGGTCGAAATCTTCGCCGATGGTTTCCCGGATGCAGATCTTGGCGATGTACATGCCCATGAGGGTCAGGGAAGAACGGCGGATCATGCTGTTATCCCAGATGGTCTGCAGCTTCTCCAGGTTCGGCGATACCTTGCCCAGGATGTAACCCATTTCCTTTCTGTCGTAATTGACAGGCCTGGATTCCACCAGGGCCAGGATGCTTCTCCTGGTCACTTCATCTTCCAGGCCCATGTCATCGAAGAGGCCGGCCAGTGTCGATTCATCCACCGCCGCCGGTTTCACGTAGGAATTATACAGGCTCTGTACAATGGTGCCTTCCGGCCAGGACGGCCAGGCCGCAGCCAGTTCGCTCTTCATGCAGCCCCGGAATGCAAAGATCAGGGGGTAAGAATCGTGGAGTACCTGGCCAAAGGGGATGTCCTTATTTTCCAGGGACACGCAGTGCAGATATTCCAGCTGCTGGTAGCCTGTGTATTCATCGGGCAGTTTATAGAGGAAAGGAGTAATGTATTTTTCCGTATACCGCTTCAGGTGCTGGGCATCCACGTTATCCGTATTCCGGGAATAGTGGAAAATGAGCAGCAGTGCCAAGGCATGGAATTCGCTTTCCTCCATGCGGGGCATGGCCTTCAGGGCATCGTAGGCAAGGATGGTCTTCGTATCGGAACGGCTGCCCCGGGCCACATCACCAAAGGCATCGGTCACCATTTCCAGCACCACCGGCGTCGGCATCATGACATAGGTGCGCTGGGCATTCTGCATGGCTTCCTGCACCATAATATGGGTGAGGGTATCCACGGCTTCCTTGTTTTTCATGTGAAGTCCTTCGATGAGGTGCATGGTCACCTTCCGGGTATCCTGCTCCACCGTAGTGGACACGGCGCCGTACTGGTTCAGGAAATGGCGGACGAAGTATTCCTCCAGGGAATCCAGGTCCGGCATGGAAGACAGCACATGGGGCTCCGGTTCCGGCGGGAAGGGGCCCTTGTTGAGATGGGAAGAGAAGGCATCCTGGGCCTTGGATTCGCCGAAATCCTTGCGGTTGAAGACCCGGGTCTTTTCCTCATCATCCTCAAAGCGGACGGGCTTCGGACGGTTCCGTTTCACCGGGATAATCTGGGTGGAATCATCCACCTTCGATTTGGCTGCTGCCTGCAGGTCCGGCTTCGGTGCTTCCTCTGCTTTCGCCGCCTTCTTCAGCGGGATTTCTACCGTATCGTCACTGACGGTGCTGCCCTTCTTGAAGCGCTTCGGCACGCCGCAGATGATGATATAAGAAACGAAAAAGAACAGCAGTGCCACCGCTGCCAGCACAATATAAGGAATAATAACCATGAAATCTCCTCATTTACTCTTTCACTGACACAAAATTCAGTTACATGGTACCATATTTTCCCTGTGACTTCAATGACACCCCCTGCAGAAGGCGGGAAAGCTTGTTTTGTCCGGGGTCCTCGGTATAATAGTAATGTAAAAGTATGCACAATTCTGGCCGGCGCTTTTTTCGTGGCTGAATGCATGGCTGAATGCGTGCGATCCTATGCGGGCATTGATCTGGCCAGGCCCTGTGAACTGAGTGGCGTGCGGATAAGAAGCATGCGAACGAGCGAGGGCTTCTAGCTGCTAGCTTCTAGCTGTCAGGAAAGCTGGTCAGCGGCTTCGCCGCAATCTATCCCCTGCCCTTTGGGCTGCCGCCGTTAGGGTTCATAAGTCGGCGCTTCCCCACTTATGCGCCGTCAACATCATTCTGAACTGGCCCCCTTGTCAAGGACACAATTAAAAGTGTAGTTCGGACTCC
>ERZ1034949.141-NODE-141-length-48957-cov-80.427058_pt1 | contig 48957 bp, 45 predicted proteins | sample MGYA00520590_ERZ1034949 | MGnify/ENA primary metagenome ERZ1034949 (study PRJEB33766, sample SAMN09781752) | gut metagenome | biome: gut microbiome | host: Homo sapiens | place: Madagascar | study: EMG produced TPA metagenomics assembly of the PRJNA485056 data...
AATGACGAGTTGTCAGGCTTGATAGCCAGGATGTGGCGAATGCCGGCATCAAGGTAATCATTGCCAACGGCAATACGCCAAACATCCTCATCAATCTGAAGGAGCATCCGATGGAAACCCTTCATACTGAGTTTGTGGCAAGACCGCTAAACAAGTAAAATCATTAGGGATAAGAAATACAGAAACCTAAAAAAGCAGCAAGCCTATTATAGACTTTGCTGCTTTTCGTTTTTATTATGAATAGTTGATACGTTATTCTAATACCAATACGTGGCTGGTTCCATCGGTCTGGCTGAATACATTCAAACCGACTTTCATCAGATAGTCACCACTGTACTGCTTGCCATTGCACTCCAAATCAGATTCCTTGCCAGGCATCAGATTAGTCTCCTTTACGGTATAAACCTTATCGGCATCCAATCCCTGCATCTTCACATTCATCACAGGCTCCTTATAGCGTGGATGCAAGTCGTAAGCAAAGAGAACGGCACGCTGCTTGTCCTTACTTACATAGTTAATGGCACAGTGGTTGCCTTCGTATGGAGAAACCAGGCGATACTGGTCGCCATCAAAAATCATCGGCTTCATGCTATCGTAGTTCTTGACAGCATTCTGCACAAACTTGTAGTCATCACCAGAAAGCGACTTGAGGTCGATATCAAAGCCCAACTTACATGAACTGCAAACATCGGTGCGGAACTTCACACTGGTATTCTTGTTCCAGTTAGTTACATGCGAACCCATGGTCTTGGCTGGGAAGAACTTTGACAGGCTCCACTGGATGTAGAGGCGCTCGTATGGATCCGTATCGTCTGAACACCAGAACTCAGTGAAATACTTCAGCATCTCATAATCCATTCTGCCGCCACCGCCAGAGCAGAGCATCATCGGCAACTTAGGATACTTCTTATGAATACGGGTAAGCACCTTGTAGATACCACGCACATGATCGATATAGAAATTACCCTGATTCTCCTTATGATATGGAGAATAGATATTGGTAATCACACTGTTGCAGTCCCACTTGAAGTAAGCCACATCCGGATTCTCCGTCATGATACGATCCACGATGCCGAACACATAATCCTGTACCTTAGGATTACTGATATCAAGTACCAGCTGGTTGCGATAATAATAAGTATCACGCTTTGGCTGCATAATCACCCAGTCGGGATGCTTCTCAAAGAGTTCACTCTTAGGATTCACCATCTCTGGCTCAATCCAAATACCAAACTTTACACCAGCTTTTTTGGCATCTCTTACCAATCCTGGTATTCCATCAGGCAGTTTGCTCTTGGTAGCCTCCCAGTCGCCGAGACCTGCATGGTCGTCCTTGCGAGGATACTTGTTGGCAAACCAGCCATCATCAAGCAAGAACATATCTACACCCAAGTCCTTGGCATCCTTCATCAACTCAGCAAGACTCTGCTGGTTGAAGTCGAAGCCGGTATTCTCCCAGTTGTTCAAGAGCGTAAGGCGATCTTCCATACCCATGTTTACCTGATACTGGCGAGCCCAATTGTGCAAATTACGGGAAGCCTCACCGATACCATTATCGCTCATGGCAAAGATAAACTCAGGGGTAGTGAACGTCTCACCAGCCTTCAGTTTATAGTTAGAGGCGTATGGATTGATGGCAGGAATAACACGAAGGGCTCCCACGTTATCTACCTCGAAGGTAAAGCGGAAGTTGCCAGGCCATCCGATGGTTCCAAGCATCACCTTGCCCTCATTCTCCTTGGCAGGCTCATCGAATCCCAGTTCAAAGAACGGCTCCTCCTGCATGGCTGCACGGGTACCCAACTTGGTATCAACAATTTTCTTACCAGCAGTCAACTGGCAAGTCTCAGGCTGTCCTTCCTTAGCCCAATCGCTATGATAATTGGTAACGAAATACTTGTTTGCCTTGAAATAAAGCATTGTAGAGCTATATCTCCAAAGCGTAACCGGAGATTTCTCCTTATGAGAGATTTCGCTCCATGCCTTGATGACGTTCTCCTTAGGATAAGCTGCATAGTGGAGCTTCACAGTCAGCGGATATACCTTGTCCTTAAGAGTGATGATGGTCTCAACACCTCCACTGATAGACTTTTCTTCAGAAGACTGATAATATAAATAGGTGGTCATATTACCATCTGCATGGGTCACTGCCACTGCCGGCTCGAAGAAATCTTCAGCACCAGAGGTTGCATAAACCTCATGACCTCGCTGGCAGACGGCACCATCAGAGGCCGCATATACATCCCACTTCAGATGATTGTAATCTGAAGGATTCTTCAACTTGTCACCCAGATACACTTGGTAGAGGCGACCCTTAGGAGAAACTTGCATCACGAGGTCGGTCTTATCGGTTGACACTCTGATGGTCTTTTGAGCAGATGCCATGATAGATGTCATGCACATCGCTGCGATAATCATAAATACCTTTTTCATCGTTCTTTGGTTTTTATGTGATTGCTTTGTTATAATTAAACGCTATAATACTTTCGTTATTATCTTAGAATTTGATTCCTGCAGAGAATTCCACCGTGAACGGACGGAGATAGCTACCACTCATGTACTTGCCGTCATATTTGCCAGCTTCCTGCTTGGTAATCAGCTCAGAGCCGCTAATGGTACCCTTGGCACCCTTCTCGTTAAAGATATTGATGACACTTACACCAAGGCTCAGCTTCTTGTTCACATTCCAGTTGATTCCACCGAAAGTCTCCCAGTGACCATTGAAGTAGAGTGCCTCCTGAAGGTTGGCATAGGTCTTACCGAAGTAACGGAAGCTCAACCAGGCATTCAGATTCTTGGTGATATCATACTTAGGGTCCAACTCTATAAGAACCTGAGGAATCTCCTTGACAATCATGTTATTGGCATTCACACCCATAGACTGACCATCACTGAACGTTACGCTCGCATTATAGTTCTTATACACCGGCTTCTGATAAGTGAAGAGTGCATGCATGTGGAAGTTCTTGAACGGATTGATTTCTGCCGAGGTTGTCCAACCCAAAGTCTGGATGTTATAGATGAGCAACACGGTCTTGCCCTCTGTAGTGCCAGGCTTGGTAAGATTCTGCTGGTCGATATTGTTCGACTTTGAAATGTAGGTCACCATTGAAGAAAGGTCAATCCAATCATTCTTGTAGAAAATACCACCACGAATCAATGGAATGGTTACTCGCTTATACTGCTCCTCGGTAGGACCTGTTCCTGCATACTCGCTGATGCGTGGGAAACGGGTGGCGATGGTAGCATCGGCTGTCAAACCAAACTGGCGGGTAAGGTTATACGTCAACTGCAAGGTGGCTGCATAATTCAATTTATCCTTGGTTACGTTCTTTGCTTCGATGCTGTGCTCGGTAGCAACAACAGAACCATCAGCGGCAGTGGCGTATGTATTATAGTTACCCATGTGGAATCCTGAGAAACGTGGAGTAGAAATCTGCTCGGCAGACATGCGGTAGTACTCCAATCTACCACCATAGAACACCTTGAACTTAGGACTTACCTTCCATTCGTCGGTGAAGTAGAGTGCCAACTTGTTCTCTGAACCCTTGGTGTATTCTGGACTCAACTCATTATAACCGAAAGTCTCAGAACGACGGGCTGTCTGTGTAGGATCAAGCGGATTGACATACATCTGGCTCAATGTGCGTGGATAAGCTTCTACGGTGCCTGCCCACTGGAACGAAGACGAATAGTAATTGAGATGGTAATACCACTCGTTCAAACCAATCATTAACTTATGGTTGTTCAACTGCTTGGAGATTTCGGTAGTCAAAAGCGCATTGCTCACCTTACCAACATGCAACCAGGTGCGACGGCCTTCTATATAGCCACTGTAGGCAGATCCATCAGAAAGCTGATAGCCATCAGCCTCGCTCACCTGAGAGATGGTACTTCCTCCGTAATCCACATAATTAGCACGTGGAGCATTCATATACTTGGCGTTGAATTTCCACAACCATCCATTATCAAACTGATACTGGCTGATGAGGGCAATTTCGTTGGCATGATTCTCACTGCCATCGCTCATATTCCATGTCTCCATCTTTCCTGACTTTGTATTCAAGTATTGGAAAGAACCTTGACGCTGCACGTATGAGTCCATACCAGGGTCAAAGCCATCAATCTTCTTGATACTTCCGTCGCCAGAATAGATAAATGGGGCTGCATTGGCAAAATTGCCAGGGTTCTTGCTGTTGGAATACTTATATAATAAGGAGACACGTCCCTTTCCATCATTCAAGATACGAGTGATGCCGAAATGATAAAGTTGGGTACGGTCGGCATAATCTGTAAAACGAAGCTTGAAACTACCTGGATCGAAATTCTGATACATACTGGCAGTATAAAGCCAATTGTCACCGATTCCACCAGACAGGTTGAGATCTACATTCTGCATACCAAAATGGTTTGCCTTATAGTTGAGCTTGCCCTTGAACTCTTTCTGTCCAAACTCGCTGAAAGAAGAAACAGCGTACGCAATATTACCTGTAGCAATGGCAGACTCAGATGGAGTCATCAAGTCGGTACCTTTCAGTGAGGCATCGCTACGCCAATGGGCAGAGAGTTTGTGTACGGAAGAAGAGTAAACGGCAGGAAGACCGTTTTCATATACGGTTACATCCTCGCTTGGCAATCCTATCTGGATTTCACGAGGCTTGTTGGCATCAGATGCGTTGAGCATCACATTACGCTCTTCCTTTTTCTCCTTGTTTTCAGAATCATCAGAAGGAAGTGCATACACTTGGCTTGCAGCTGACATCGCTACCAAAGCCATAGAAAATGTTCGGATTCTTAAGTTCATAATTCTACAGTTGTTTATTCTTTGTTTGACATGATTTCACTTGCTACCGAATGCGATTCGATTGCGGTTGCAAAGTTAAGGAGATTTTTCAGACATTGGCATCATGTGTAGGTTACGAGTAGATAAATGCCAGGTTTATTAAGTTCATAACCTATTAATAATCAAGCTACCAAAGATATTAATACTTTTTAATAGAGTAGATGGTAAAAAGAGAAATAAATGTAGTATCTTTGCAGAAAAATACAATTATAAGGCACTCTAATAGCCTATCAGATAGTAACAATAACAATTAAAAGGATAGTTATGAAAGTAGTATTGTGGTTCTTAATGATGTTTATGCCATTAATGGCAAATGCTTCTTCCGTAAACGAGGAACAGCTGTTCCATCGTTTAGACAGTTACATCGCTCAGCGAAGCAAGTTTACCCAAAGAAAAGAAGCGAAACTGCTAAGACTCAAAAAGCAACTATACACAACTTCCGACAAGCGCAGCCAGCTTAGGCTCTATAACCAGATCTACAGGGAGTATTATACCTACCGTTACGACTCTGCCATGACATACGCCAAGAAGGGCTTCCAGCTGGCAGTACAACTTCAGGATGATTATTTCATCAACCTGAATAAAATCAATCGTGCGGCAGTGCTGTCAACAGGCGGTTTCTACAGCCAGGCAGAAGACTTAATGCTTGCAATAGACGTGGAGAAAATGTCACCTAAGTTATTGCAATACTATTATTATACCTTGACTTGGGTATATAACTATTGGGAAACTTTTTGCAACAAGTCGGAATTTCAAGAAGGATTAGAAGCCAAAAAACGTTTTTATTTAGGCAAGACTCTTGAGCATATCGGCAACAAGAAATCCGCTCTTTATTACTATCTTTCAGGAGAGTTTGAATTTCTAAAGCAGCGTACAAGCAAAAAAACACTTCAGTTCTACATGAAGGCGCTTTCTGCCAGTCCCCTGAACAGCCGTGTGTATGCCTCATCGGCTTATTGCATAGCCCGCTATTATTATGATACCGACCAAAAGGATTTATACGAAAAGTATATTGTAGAAGCAGCCATCTCAGACCAGATATGTCCCCTGAAGGAGAATCTTGCCCTTCAGGAACTTTCCACCTATCTATATAATAAGGATGCCTCCTATGCAAAGAGGGCTTCCAAATACATCTATTGCTCCATGGAGGATGCCCAATTCTACAACAACCGTCTCCGCATGGTTGAGATTTCCCGCATACTTCCCCTTATCACAGAAACAAACCATCAGGCAGAAGTACGCAAGAACCGCATCGTAACAGCATCTCTCGTCATCGTGAGTATCCTGTCACTAGGATTCCTTGCCATGGCTTTCTTTGCATTCAAGATGAACAAGCGTCTGGCCAAGAGCCGTAGGGAGATAAAAAGCCAAAATACACTCTTGGACGAACTGAACCAGAAGCTGCTCAACACCAATAAGCGAAGAGAGACCTATATGCATTTATTTATGGACATCAGTGCCGTATATATCAAGAAACTGGATGATTATCGCAAATTGGTAAGCCGCAAAATCAAGGCAAAGCAAACTGCCGATCTTCTGACTGCCATCAACAGCTACAAGCTGGCAGAAGAAGAGGCAGCCAACTTCTATATTCGCTTCGACAAGGCATTCATTGACTTGTATCCGAATTTCGTGGAAGAGTTCAACCAACTGCTGTTGCCAGAAAAGCAGATTGTTCTCCCTGCCCCTAACAGTCTCACCAAGGAACTGCGTATCTATGCACTGATGCGACTAGGAATTACGGATGGTCAGGAACTGGCCACCCTCCTGTTCTATTCTACGCAAACCATCTATAATTACAAGACAGCCATCAGAAAGCGAGCCAAAGACCTCACCACTTTTGATGCAGCCATCAACCGACTATGCAATGTGATAGGCTAATCAACATATCCTGCTTCGCATCAACCATCATTCAAGTTTTCTTATTGATTTTGAAAACTTGAATCACATGACTGTCACGACACGCCAAAAGCATGAACTGTCCGTTAGGCGTGATGGCGAGGATGATATACTTTAAACGTGCGGAATGTACTTTAAAAAAAACACATTCCGCACGTTTAAAGCACATTTTCTTAGAAATCGCTTCATATTTGGGCTATTCCGCATACTCTTTTCTTTACTTTTTATAGCAACAAACGTTAAAAATATACTTTAAACGTGCGGAATGTATCTAAAAAAGATAGATTCCGCACGTTATCTCACTATTTTTTCGTATATTTGCCCCAGAAATATAACTATTTGAACTATGTTAATAGGTAGAAAAGAAGAACTGAAGACACTTCATCAAGCATTGATTGCAGATGAGTCGAAGTTTGTTGCCATATATGGGCGCAGACGAGTGGGAAAGACTTTCCTGGTAAGGGAGGCCTTCAACAATGACTTTGTCTTTTATCATACAGGATTGGCAAATGAGACCAATCGCATACAATTGGCAGAGTTCAACCGTTCACTCACATCATATAGCAAACAGAAACAGTCGAAGTTAAAAGATTGGTATGATGCTTTTGACAGGTTGGGGCAACTGTTGGCACAATCTACTATCCCCAAGAAAGTAGTTTTCATCGACGAGATGCCATGGATGGATTCTCCACGCTCCAATTTTCTTTCGGCTTTGGAACATTTCTGGAATGGATGGGCTTCCGCCCGCAAGGATATTCTCCTCATCGTTTGCGGCAGTGCTACCTCATGGATTATCAATAAGGTGATTAAAAATCATGGTGGATTGCACAACCGAGTGTCTGTCCGTATTCATCTGAAACCGTTTTGCTTAAGGGAATGCGAACTCTTTTCCGAAGAAATGGGACTGCGCTTTAATCGCCGACAGGTTTTGGAAGGCTATATGATCATGGGAGGTGTTCCGTTTTATTGGTCTCAACTGAAACCGGGAATGAGTCTGGCACAGAACATCAACCAGTTATTTTTCTCAGAAGATGGCAATCTTCGTCACGAGTTTGATGACTTATACGACTCTTTGTTCAAACAGCCTAAGCCTTATCTCTCGATAGTAGATGCTTTGGCAACCAAGAAAGTCGGAATGACCCGAACAGAAATCTTACAAGCAACCAAGTTGACCGACAATGGCAAGTTGACGGAATACTTAGAGAACTTGGAATACTGCGGATTTATCCGAAAATACAATTGCATCGGAATGAAAGCTAAGAATGCCTTGTTCCAGTTAATGGACAATTACACCTTATTTTATTATAAGTTTATCAAGGACAGCTATATCAATGACGCACAATATTGGACCAAGATTACCGGCAAACCCGAGTACAACACGTGGTGCGGTTTGGCTTTTGAACGAGTATGCCTACAGCATGTGGAGCAAATCAAGACAAAGCTAGGCATTCAAGGAGTTATCACCACGGTTTATTCTTGGAGTGTAGCTGGGAGCAAGGATAAGCCGGGAGCACAGATTGACTTGCTGATAGACAGGAGCGATGATGTCATCAATCTCTGTGAAATCAAATACTCCAAGGCTCCATTTCAGATAACTAATACGATAGATGCGAGTTTACAAAACAAGCGAGAGCGTTTCATCCAAGAAACTGGCACCGAAAAAGCCGTACATCTTACAATGATTACGACCATGGGATTATCCGACAATCCTTATGCCTGGGATGTTCAGTCGGTAGTAACAATGGACGACTTGTTTGTTCTCTAAGCGTCCTAACTATATTAAGTTGGAGGAGATGGCAACAGAATCTGTTCTGAAAGCATTCTGTAAGGCATTAAAGATAAAGCTCGTAAAAGAGCGCCTCCCTTTACGTGATTTGAACGATGCTTGGGAATATCTCCACAACTACACTATGGATATGTAGATTCCCTAACTGCTTTAACAAGCCAGAAAATATGGTTGCTTAAGTAAGAGAATGGGGTTGCTTAAGCTTACGGACACTGAATCTCGGGTTAACGGAGATAGTTTCTTGAGTTAGCGGAGACAGTTTCTTGAGTTAGCGGAGACAGTTTCTTGGGTAAGAGAATACTGCTTCTCGGAGTTTGCCACTAGGCTCAGCAGCTCTGCTGAGCCTAGTCAGCAGGTCTGCCGACTGCAGTCAGCACATCTGCTGACTATAGTGACAACACCTTATTGTTGTACAACAACACACCTTATAGTTGTACAACTTTACACCCTATAGTTGTACAACCTTACACCCTATAGTTGTACAACCTTACACCCTATAGTCGTACAACCTTACACCTTGTAGTTGTACAACAACAAAATCTTAGTAGAACAACTATGGCAGCAAACGCCTCAAATACAGTAGCCATAGTCGTAGAATTCCAAATTAGAAGAATTCTACTTATAAATTCTGTGAAGTCCATCAGCTGATTGTAATTCCATAATCACATCATCAACAATATACAAATCACTCATCAGATAGAGCAAAGAACGTTCATCATGGAGTAGTTCGTTGGTCTTACTCATTTGAAAAATATCAAACGCTCTTTCTGGAGAAATATCCAACCGCTTTGCCAACAAAGTACATATTCTACCTATCTTCATCCAAAGCTGTGAATCTCTTAACATGACTTTACCTCCTTTCTTGCTAAATCATTTAACGGCTCCGCAGATATGAAATGTAAGCTATCATCAAGTATATTTTGAGAGATAATACATATTTGATTATTCGGTTGATGCTCAGACAATCGTTTCAAAGCATATTCCATAGAAATATCTCCATTTAAATAATCTTCTATCGTTGTAATGACTCGGTCATCGGCAATACCACCTTCAACGTAATCATATTCTCTCCAGGGCATCTCTCCAGCTCTACTTTTTACTATAAATTTGAGCCATTCATTATCGTAAGCCGTGAATATTTTACAACGAGCATTTTGCTTAATGTAATTTTCGTCTAGTTCATAAATATTTAGCCATTGCGGCAACCCCAAGTTCACAACTCTTTTTGCCCAACTGATAGCCTGATCACGAATGTCTGTAACATAAAATCCCTTACCGAAATCGAGATTATCTCGTCCGATATGACAAAGTGGATATTCCACTATTCGAGTTGCACCATGAAAAACCGTACGCATAGTTATTAATTATTTGCTGTTTCCAGACGACGAAGTGCAATTTGTAAAGCTGCTACAACATAATCTTTACTCTGTGTATGAAGGGCATCAAGTCTTGTGGTAAGACCATGTATCAGTCCAACCTTTTTCATCCGCAAGTACATTTCTTGCCTACTGCATCCTTCTGCCATTGCAGTAAGATCGACGCACATCGTTGCAAAAGCCAATGCCTGTTGAGTTTCTGCTGTACCCATAATATTTATGTTTTATATTAAACGATGATGCAAAGATACTACTTTCTTTTGGAAATACGTTTTTTATCGGCAACTTTTTTACGGAAAAAACGATTTTTCTTAGACCTTCTGATTTAACAGAGGATAGACTGACCTTCTTTCTTTCAAGAGATAGAAAAGCATTGCCTCCTAAGCACAGCTGTCAGTTTACTCGTCCAACAATCAATATACTCAGTTCGTAAAGTCCATACATTGGCATCATTACCATAAAACACGTGAATAAATCGGGAGGAGTTATCACTGCGGCAACTATACCTATTAGCACAAAGGCATGGCGACGATATTGCTTCATAAAACTTGCCTCCAATATCCCCATTTTTGCTAAGAAAAAAGATAAGACAGGCAATTGGAATACCAACCCCATCATCAATGTTAAGGTAACAAATGTGGAAATATAGGAATCCAAGTTGATTTGGTTCACCACGCTCGCTGCAACTTGATAGGTTCCAAGAAATCGCAAGGAAAAAGGGAACAACACATAATAACTCATTAATACTCCCAACATAAACAAGAGATAAATGGCAATTGCCACAGATACTGAATATCGGCGCTCATTCTCATACAGCGCAGGTGCAATGTAGCGATACAACTCTATCATAATATAAGGAGACACAAGAAGCAATGCCAAATATACAGATGTTGACATATGGACCATAAATTGACTTGCCAACTCGGTATTTATCAACTGTATCGAATATGAATCAAAATGAAATTCCATCCCCAATCTTCCCAAACACTCCTCTATTAGGCGATAAGTTATGAAGTGATTATCACTTGGACCCAACAACAAACGGAACGTAACATCCTTTGCACAGAAAATAATGACAGCTAAGCATACCGTAATACCAATGATGCGAAAGAGCATCTTGCGGAATACCTCAAGATGCTCTCCGAACGTCATCAGATTATCATTCTGATTATTTTCCATTATTCTCTACTTGTTCGTTGGAAGATTCTTTCTTATCAGAAGCATTTTGGGATGTTTCAGAAGCAGGAACGCCTTCATCCAAATCCGTTACCTCCTTCATCCCATCCTTGAAACTGCGCACACCTTGTCCCAAACCCTTCATCATCTCTGGCAATTTCTTTCCACCAAAGAGCAGAAGTACCAAGGCTGCGATAAGCAACAGTTCGGATGTTCCTATCATTAACAAATGGTTTGCCATCATACGCTTCCTCCCACTAAATAGATTTCACATGTCTCGAAGTTGATTTCCCAGTTGCCACCTTCAATGCTCTCCCATTGGTATTTCTCGCCCATGCGATCCCACCAGCTTTGGAATTTTGTACCTGTTTCCCCCATATCCTTGACCAGCTTCTCATAGAGCTCATGGTTGTCTGCCGTCAAGATTTTTGCCAGTTCATTCAAACCATTGCGGCGCTCAAAGAGTTGCTGAATCTCGTTTCTTTCTTCTATGGTCACTTGACCTACTACTTTTCTTATTGCCATATACAGTTATATCTTTAATAGTTATTGATTGTTCCACTCATTCCTCATATCATAAGGATCAAGATAAGAAATTTCCTTGATTTCTTCCTTGTCAGGAAGAAACTCGCCATACCTGCGCAAAGTCTGCATCAAGTTACGACTCTCATTCCGCTCCAAATGCGCCACTACACACTGCTCATGGCTCGGGGTGTTCACCTCCAACGTCAGCTTGCGGTTCAACCAGATGCAACGCTTGCACTGATAGGCATCACAATGACGACAGATGGGTGCATGATCAAGCCTATAGAGCTGCGGATTCCTTACATCCAGTCCATTGTGCAGACTTCCCACCGAATATCCATCTTCCGAAAGATAGAAGGCGGGACACACATAGAAGTTGCCGTCTGGAGCCAAGGTGAGGCATGTATCCCCTGCCCCACAGTTGTTCATCCCATCAAGCATCATACGGTCAGTAAGCAAATTGAGTTGCGGTGATTTACCATCCACATAAAGACTCGCAACAGACTTATTAATTTCCTGAAGCCATAATTTGTAAGCGTCAAAATCTGCATTAGAAAAACGTTCTAAGTCCGTTATAACAATATTCAAACGAGCCACCTTATTTAATATGGTCACAATAAGGGTAGACTGGGCGAACAAAGAATCTTTGTCTATTCTCAAGACATAAGAAGAGGCATACTTCGCGCCTTTTCTTACGAGTAGTTCAGCCTCTTCCATACCATCCAACACCACAACATCCGCACCATCAGATACGACCAAAGGCTTTATCTTTACATGGTCAATGCACTCTATCGCCGCCTCATATTCCGCAGGGAGAGGATAATCGGGATAGACGAACTGCACATTGAGGTTTTCTTTCATCGCATAGAGAATGCTAGCCTTCAAGGTATCCAAAGGCATCAGCCTACGCTCCTGTTCCTTATTCGGATAATGGCAGAATGACACCGAGGTATCATCCAATAATATCACAATGTATTGTCTCATGCTTTCTCTATTTTACGATAAAGTTTGTTCCAATAATAGTTGTTGGCATGTACCCTTGCCTTGTGCATCTTGCAGATGGCTGTGGCACGCTGGTAGATGGTCGGTGTATCGGCGGCATCATAGTTCTCTCCCTGACACCAGGCACAGCCTTCAGCCACTTCACAATCGATGCACTCTTGTGTGGACTGCGTACAACGGTCTAAGGTCAAGAACGGTCGGAGTTTATTCTGGTCAATGCCATCATGAATATTACCGATAATCCATGCTTTCTTGCTACGTAGAGAATACTGGGCAAATCGGGTGCAGGGATAGAAGTTACCCTCCGCATCCACGGCGAGCATCTTACCAGCTCCACACCAGTTCTGATTTTGTAAGTGGCAGTCCATCGGCTTGCCCATGTGCTCAGTAAAGAACGAGCAGGCATAGTCTTCGTAATAGCCACCATCGATTATCGCATCCGCCAACAGCATGAGTTGTTCCTCGAAGAGTTTGTCATCCCCTTCTTCCCATACATTCTCAAATACGCAGTTGATATTCACCTCATGAATACCCAACGAATAGAGATGCAACACACTATCCTTGATATAAGGAATGTCGGCACTGCTGATAGTCACCTTGGTACTCGCATTAGGAAACTGTTCTAGCCACAAAGGGATATTCTTTACCACATCCTCATAAGACCCTCTTTCTTCCTCAGGCTTGGGCATGATGCCTTTCTCCATATCCCGAGTCTTCCAAATACGATTGAGATCATGTTTCTGCTTGGTACCATCGATAGTGATTCCGATGGAGAGATGTTGTCGGTTCTTTTGGATAAACCGCTGTACTTTCTCTGTTCCGTAATTGATGCCATTTGTGGAGAAAGAGAAGCGATAGGAGTTGAACCAATGATGGTTTCTGCGGAACATCTCTACCTTGAGGTAGTCGCAAATCTTGTCGATAAGGTCTATCTCCAGAAAGGGTTCGCCGCCAATAAAGTCCCATATCACGCTCTCCTCCTTCATCTCGTCCTCATGGTCAAGCACATAGTCAATGGCTTGCTTAGCAACCTCCCAGGACATTCTCTCTTTCGTGTTCTTTCCCACGAGATAGCAGTATTTACAAGCCAATTGACAATCCTTGGTGACGATGAAGGTGATATTCTTGGCGATGCCTGATTGCCATTCACTGCGACTTGTTCTGATCTTTTCCATTTACTATTAATAACTAACAAATACAACACCGCCAGAACAACCATTAGAGCATCCTAATCCACAGCTTCCACGGCAAGTTCCTGTACAGTCACCACGGCAATTACCGCTACAACCACGGCCGCAACCTCCTGTACAAGTTGATAAGCAGTTATTGCCACAATTATATATACAGTCGTTGCTGCAACTCTGTTGACAAGTCTGTGAACACATAATTCCACAATCTGACTGACATGTACTTGCGCATCCCTGTCCGCAACCACTTCCACAAGAGGTTGTACATGTTGTCTGACAACCACCTTGACACCCTTTACAGCCAGACTTACAACCATTTGTACAAGATGTAGTACATAATCCATAACAAGAACCATTACAAGTCTGTGGTGTCTCTTCACTCAACATTTTGTTTGCCAACACATTCCCAGGCACAATCAAACAACCTAAGAACGGCAATAAACCTTTAGCAGTATTCTTAAAGAATTCACGCCTTGAAATTATATATTTTTTCTCCATGCCCTACCAATTTAAAGGATTAGTCCAAAAATGGACAGCAAAACCTTGGTTAAACTCGTTATTATCGACATCATGATAAAAAACATTGTAATAATGTGGGTAATCCTTATACGGCAATATTTTTACAGTTACCTCTTGCCTTCTTTTTACACAAGGCGTTTGACCTTTGGAAACGTCATGTAACGAAGGTGTCACCGCCAAATAACCAAATGCCTTTAGCTGTGACAAAGATGTAGGGTATGCATCAGATACATAATACTCTAAAGTCCCACTATATTCCCATTCTTCTTTCTTTTTATAATGCTCTTTTATCTGCTTTGAGTCTGGTCGTACGAAATCATGCAAAGTCAACTTCCAGCTATACTCAGAAGGATGACGATTGTCTCCAATATGATAAACTTCCGAAAAACGTCCATAATAATAATCTGTATATTTTTGACTCCATGCGCCCCATATACCATTAATGTACGCAGAATAGGTGACTTCACATAGAACCTGTGCCTTGGCTAAACCACAACAAAGCAGCAACATATATAACAACACTATTTTTCTCATAACTAATGATTATTTATGTAATCAAAAACGTATTCTTTCAACATCGCGTTGGCATTTTCTACTGCGATTTCACTCACCTGACAATTCCCATAACGATTAAGATGCTTTATCTCTGACCAAACTTGCCTGTTGGTACGTTCTCCCTTAAACTCATTTGTTTCAGCATGGCGCATACAAACTAACTCGTCTGTCAAAATTGCTACAAAAGCATCTTTCCACTGTTCACTGTCGACGGCACATAATTGAGTTTTACCATCATTTGATAGATAAAAACAACATCCATGCTCTTTCAAAAATGCATTCTTCTTATCTGTATCCATCATACTTTTTGTTTCATTATAACAAAATTACTTCTAATTCACAAAGATATCCACACGGTATCTCATACCACGACATACCTTATCACCTTCTGTTTTTATGTACACAGAATATTTCAGTATTCCACCTGGTGAGATACTCTCTATTCCTTCAGAATCATGGAGTTCCACATATTTACACACGCCAGTCACGTGAAAGTTACATTCATTTGCAAACAGTCCTTCCTTAAATTCTGCACTCTTAGGAGAAAAACTATTTAAATGAAGTTTCTTGCTTCCTCGATAATAATCAAAGAGTTCCATTTCACTTAGCAACTGGAGCAAATCTTTCTTTAATATATCTTCATCTACTTTCATATACTACTTATTATTTAATTCGCTATCATTATTATTTGTTTCAAAAGGCCAAAAACGCACCTGTTTGCCAAACTGCAAATACTAGCGAATCAGCCTCGATTTTGATTCATATTTAACCTTTTCTACTATATTGCATGTACGTCGGAATTATGATAGAACACTATTCATAGTTGAATCCATTGTATGGCATGCTTAAACTACCCTCCTCACGTGGCTCCTCGTGCTTTAAAAAAGTTTAACCACCCATACACAAAAAAGAAACGCGGAGCCAGTCTGTCACTCGTTCCACGTGTTGAGGCCTTCGCATTGCCCTATCAGTCGAAACGAGCAACGCTGAAAGCCCCACGTAAATGTATATATAATCGTCCCATAAGATACAATCCATCCATAGAAATGGATACTGCATCTTGAAAGGAATGTATATAATACACCCAAGGGGCGTTCCCGTTGCTTTGTTCTTGACTGATAGTTTGAATTTGCGAAGTTCCAACACGTCAAAACCAAAGCGTACAGTTACGCCTTTTATGTATATGTGTCTCCCTAAGCATCCCACCCACGAGGGCTTTCGGCAAGGGATTGACGATGCAAAGATAGTAAAAGTTTTGGTTTCCACAAACTTTTTAACCATATTTTTGCACTTTACCAATAAAAAAGCGTATCTTTGCACTCATCATACATAAAACAAGGCATAATTATGAAGCAGATGGAGCACTCATATAAAGGAGAAGAGAAGTTTCTCGTAAATGATTTGAAGACAATAGTCAGCAAAGCAAGGAGCAAAGCTTTCGCTGCCGTCAATTATTCTCTGGTGGAAAGAAACTGGAGAATAGGGAAACGTATTGTGGAAGAGGAGCAGAACGGAGCCTCACGTGCAGAATACGGAAAGCATATTATTGAGGTGGCATCCGCTGCACTTACAGAGGAATTTGGGAAAGGCTTCTCTGTAACTAACCTAAGGGTTTTCAGACGTTTTTACCTAAAGTTCAGCAACTTACAAATTCAACGGACAGTGTCCGTCGAATTCAATGCCTCAATTCAACAGACACCGTCTGAAGAATTGAGCAATAACCTCCAGCATGTACAAAAAGCAGGTATCCACCTACTACCTTGGTCGCATTACGAACTGCTTATTCGCATAGAAGACAAGCAGGCAAGGGATTGGTATGCAAAAGAAGCTTTCGAGCAAGGTTGGAGTTACCGTACGTTGAACCGTAACATCAATACCTTGTACTATGAGCGCCTCCTTATGTCAAAAGACAAAGCACCTGTGGAGAAAGAGATGAAAGAGAAAACAAATGAATTCCAGCAAGATAAACTGGAATACATCAAATCTCCTGTCGTCATGGAGTTTTTGGGATTACCTTCCGACTCTTCTCTCAAAGAATCGAAATTGGAATCTGCCATCATAGATAATTTAGAGAAGTTCTTGATGGAAATGGGGAAAGGCTATGCCCTTGTAGCTCGCCAGCAGCATATCCGAACGGAAGAGAACAACTACTACATCGACTTGGTATTCTACAATTATCTTATCAAGAGTTTTATCCTTGTAGATTTAAAGGTCAACCGCATCACCTATCAGGATGTCGGTCAAATGGACATGTACCTACAAATGTATGACAAGATGAAGAAAGGACCAGACGACAACCCTACCATCGGTATCATCCTCTGCACCGAAACTGACTCTGATGTTGCCAGATACTCCACCCTTGCCAAGAACGACCAAATGTTTGCTGCCAAATACAAGCTTTACCTGCCAGACAAGGAAGACTTGAGAAGAGAAATCGAACGACAGAAAGAACTATATCTGATGGCTCATCCTGAAGAAAACGATAAAGAGTAATTCTGCTGACAGAATCAGAAAAATAAAAAGACACCATTACAAAAAGGTCAGACGCTGTCTGACCTTTTTAAATCTCATTTCAGTATAACTATACATTTTTATGTAAAATCATCACTTTTTCTTGCATAAAGTTTGCGATTTCCAATAATTATACTTACCTTTGCAACGAAATAACATCTTATCATTAAATAAGAAAGGAAATTGTAAATGGAACTGAAAGAGACTTTCCAAAAAGTGAAGGCTGCCAGCAAGACCCTGGGCTTGCTCAGCGACGAACAACGTAATGAAATACTGCAGGCGGTGGCTGACGCTATCATCGCCGAGACTCCTGTGCTCCTCCAGGCAAACGCAGAAGACTTGGCGAAGATGGACAAGGCGAACCCGCTCTACGACCGATTGCAACTCACAGAGCAACGACTCCAGGATATTGCTTCGGATATGAGACACGTAAGTACCCTGCCCTCACCGCTCGGAAGAGTTCTCAAAGACAAAACACTCGAAAATGGTTTGCACCTGCAGCGAATAGCAGTTCCATTCGGAGTTATCGGTATGATTTATGAAGCCCGTCCTAATGTGACTTACGATGTTTTCTCCCTCTGTTTCAAGAGCGGAAATGCGTGCGTACTAAAAGGTGGAAAGGATGCAAACGCCTCTAACTCAGCGGGTGTCGAACTTATCCACAGGGTGTTGATAACTTTTGGTATTGATCCGAATGTTGTTACACTGCTCCCTGCTACCCATGAAGCTACCGGCGAAATGCTGAATGCCGTGGGCTATATTGACCTCTGCATTCCTCGTGGTGGAAAGAAGCTTATCAACTTCGTCCGTGATACTGCCAAAGTGCCGGTTATCGAAACCGGAGCCGGCGTGGTACACTGTTACTTCGACAAGGATGGCGATCTGGAGATGGGCAAGCGCATCATCACCAATGCCAAGTGCCGAAGAGTGAGCGTATGCAATGCGCTCGACTGTCTGCTAATTCACGAAAACAGATTAAGCGACCTCCCTGCTCTCTGCGAGGGTCTCGCCGAGAAACAGACCAAGATTCATGCAGATGCCAAGGCTTACGAAGCTTTAAAGGGTCACTATCCTGACACCTTATTATATAAGGCGGAGGAAAGCGAAGCGAAGATGAAGGAAACTGATACTAACGTGAAGAGCATCTGGAACACCGAATGGCTCAGCATGCAGATGGGTATCAAGACCGTAGTTTCGGAAGATGAGGCGCTCGACCATATCGCTACCTACGGAAGCGGACATAGCGAGAGCATTGTTTCCAATGATGAAACTGCCCAGAAGAAATTCCAGGCGATGGTAGATGCAGCCTGCGTTTATGTGAATGCTCCTACCAGCTTTACCGATGGCGCACAGTTCGGATTGGGCGCAGAGATTGGCATCAGTACCCAAAAGCTCGGAGCCCGCGGACCAATGGCACTTGAAGAGATTACCACCTACAAGTGGCTGATTACAGGAAATGGACAAACAAGGAAGTAAAGAACGAAAAGTGAAGAGTGAAGAATTCAATAGCTTTATATCAGAAATAACAAATAAAAAACGAAATAACAATGAAGACATTCTTTAATGTTGAAGACCTTGGCGACTTGAAAGCAGCACTCGCTGAGGCACAGGAAGTAAAAGCAAACCGTTTCGGTTATCAGGAGTTGGGCAAGAACAAAACCTTGCTGATGATATTCTTCAATAACAGCCTCCGTACCCGTTTGAGTACACAGAAGGCTGCGATGAACCTGGGCATGAATGTTATCGTGCTCGATGTGAATGCCGGTGCATGGAAACTGGAGACAGAGCGTGGCGTTATCATGGATGGCGACAAGAGTGAGCACCTGCTTGAGGCAATCCCTGTGATGGGTAGTTTCTGCGACCTTATCGGTGTACGCAGCTTTGCCGGTTTGAAAGACCGTGACTACGATTATGCCGAGACCATCGTCAACCAGTTCGTAAAGTACAGCGGTCGCCCAGTCTTCGCTATGGAGACTGCTACCGTTCACCCTCTCCAGGCATTCGCCGACCTCATCACCATCGAGGAGCATAAGAAGGTGGCTCGTCCTAAGGTAGTCCTGACCTGGGCTCCTCATTGCCGTGCCTTGCCTCAGGCTGTACCAAACTCATTCGCCCAGTGGATGAATGCAGCCGATGTAGATTTCGTGGTTACTCACCCAGAGGGCTATGAACTCGACCCTAAGTTCGTAGGCAATGCCAAGGTAGAGTACGACCAGAAGAAGGCGCTGGAAGGTGCAGACTTCGTTTATGCCAAGAACTGGAGCTGTCCGGGCGTGAAAGACCCAGCACAGTATGGCGAAATCCTGAGCAAGGATATGAGCTGGACCATCGACGAGGAGCACATGAGCTGGACCAACGACGGTTGCTTCATGCACTGTCTGCCAGTTCGCCGTGGCTTGATTGTTACCGATGATGTCATTGAAAGCAAGAACAGTCTGGTGATTTCTGAGGCTGCCAACCGTGAGATTTCAGCCGAGGTTGTCATCAAGCGCATGCTCGAATCACTCTAAAGCAGGATATAAGAAAGAGATTGAGGGTGTGTCATAAGTTCATGACACACCTTTTTTTTCGCTCTACTCAACATCATCCTATCCCCTTTTCTCGGTATTTTTATCTTTTCATCCGATTTATATTCTTTTATCTCAGATATTATCCGTACCTTTGCTACCGAAAAAGAAAAAAACAAGATGGACAAATACATAATATTATCACCAGAAGCCAAGGGGACGTTCAACGACCGCTTGAATTTTCTGTATCTCAAACTAGGTAACTATCTCGACACCGAGAAACTGGAAAATCGTACTTTGCAATATTGTAAGGTATTCCTCAGCGACGCCCAGAACCAGACTCAGGATTTAGAAGAGTCACTTCTTTATAAGGAGTATCTTAAGGATACCCATCTTACGGTTGTGGAGCAACCTCCGCTCAACGGGAGCAAGATTTCACTTCTTATCAAGACCACAGACGATAAGACCCCTATCCTGTTCCACAGTCTCCGACTGACTGAGGAAGAAGCGAAGGGAAAGGATTCATACGAACAGACCCGAATGCTATTCGACAAATACCTGCAACTTATCGCCGGTACAGATATGACGATGGAGCGCAACCTGGTAAGAACATGGATATACGTAACTCATATTGATGTAAACTACCAGGGAGTAGTAGAAGCGCGCAATGATGTTTTCGACCAGCAAGGTCTGACGGCAGAGACCCATTATATAGCCAGTACGGGCATCGGCGGAGCAACATCCGTACGTCATGCATCTGTAGCTATCGACTTTCTGACCGTTCCCGGCATAAGGGAAGAAGACAAGAAATATCTCCAGGCACTCAACCATCTGAATCCTACTCACGAATACGGAGTAGCCTTTGAAAGGGGAACCAGCCTTTCTCTGCCCCAGAAGAAACAATATTTCATATCAGGAACAGCCAGCATAGACAAACATGGAGCGGTTGTATACGAAGGTGATATTGTCAGACAAACCGGCAGATTGCTCGAGAACATCGGTGCTTTATTGAAGGATGGCGATGCGATGATGAACGATATCCAATACTTTATCATCTACCTGCGCGACATCTCAGACTATCATACCATAGAGCAACTGATGAATCAGTTTTATCCTCAGATACCACATATCATAGTAGAAGCAAGAGTATGCAGACCAGGCTGGCTGATAGAAATGGAATGCATTGCAGAAAAACAAGAACAGAAATAAAATGCTGATAAATGCAGAAATTTACTTTAAAAGAGTAAGTTTCTGCATTTTTTATGATTCATTCTAATATATTTTTACTACCTTTGCAAAAACAAAAACTTATAAACCGACAAAAATGAGTAAACAGCAAACAAGCCAATCTAATTTTGGCATATATTCGTTATATGTATTGGGAGCCATCGCATGCTTTGTGTTCTTCCAATTCTTCTATCCCTACCATCTGTTTTATCAGGAGCAGAACCAACTGTTTCTGTCATCATGGGATTATCTGACTACTTATCTGGACAAACCGGGATGGCTGGCCTGTCTGGTAGGCGATTTCCTAACCCAGTTTTATTATTTCCGCTATGCCGGTCCTATCATCCTTACCCTCTGTATTCTTATTACGGGACATAATGTAAAATGCGCAGTAAGAGATGCAGACATCCAAGGGAAAAAGACGGCACATATCGTAGCCTTCATCATGATGATTCTACTGGTATGTTTCAGTTTTCACTACGACTACCGGCTTTGCAGCATTCTGGCAATAGCAGGTGGTGCCAGTGTGTTCCGTGTCAGCACCAAGCTGCTCACTTCCACCCGAATGTTTCTCAAGAAGATAGAGAAGATGGACGACAATCCTTCTGCCGCAGCAGGTTTGGGAACAGCGCATTGGATTACCGCCTTCAGCATCATTGTTTCCGTATTCGTATGCCACTGGTTCTTTGGAAATGGAGTATGGATCTACGGAGCGCTGGTATTTACAGGATGTCTTTCCCACATCAAGAAAGTGGGAACCTACTATCGCCTGGCTGCCCTCGTGATTCCTTTCTTCCTGCTGATGCTGTCCAAGCGACTCTACTTCTGTGACTTCCAGACCCTTTATACCTATCCGGGTATCGGAAAACTGGTAAAACCGCAAATGGATTTGGAGAAAACATTCGCGGTAGACTGTGAATATTACTTCGGTAATTATAATAAGGTTATCAACATCGTAGAAAAGACGGAAAATCCAGACCAATACATGAAGTTCTACTATAACCTCGTGATGGCGCAAAACGGATATCTTCCAGACAACCTGCTGAGATTCCAGAGCAACAACCTGGGTACATTCGATAAACTGGGACCAGACACCCCAACCCTCACCATCAAGACCCTGAACGAGCTGTATTGGGTTCTGGGCGACATGACTTTCTGCGAACGTGCCACAATGCTTGCCAATGTCTGCTCTCCGAACAACCGGAATATCAGAATGGTAAAGCGACTTGCTGAAATCAATCTGGTGAAGGGCGACTACGCTGCTACCCGCAAATATCTACGTATTCTGCAAAAAACCTTCGTATGGAGCAGATGGGCAAACCGTGCTTTCTCATCACTTGGCAGAAAAGCAACAACTGATGAAAAAGCCCTCTTGCAACAATACATAGAAAAGCGCCCGTTCATCAACCGGAAGGATACGCTACGACTGAACGAGAATTGCCACACCATCATGTGCGAACTGGCAGAAAGTAATCCGAACAACAATATCGCCATCGACTACATGCTCTGTAGCGATCTTCTTCTGAAAGACATGGAAACCTTCAAACGGGATTATGATACTTATTATCTCAAACAGAAAAACGTTTCCTACGAACGCCTGTACCAGGAGGCTCTCATGATTTATCTGGCGGGAACCAAGGCTAAGCCGGAAGAATGGGCAAAATATATCAAGCGTCAAGATATTCTGAAACGTTTCTATCAGTATAATGAAGAACGGGGCAACCAGGCATTCAGCGATACCTACTGGTATTACTTCGACAAGGCAGAGGTGCCTAAGTTGAACATCAACTGAGGAAATAATTGACGCAAACTGTTTATTAAAGAAGAAAAATGAAATACAAGAATATCCTATACAGTGCCATGGCGGGCATACTGCTGCTCGCCTCATGTGCCCAGACTCACGAGAATGCTGAGCAGGTAGACCATCTGCCCAACATGTATCCCGACTATGCCGATGTAACGATTCCGGTCAATATCGCTCCTCTCAACTTCGAGATACGCGACAAGAACCTTACCAACATCGAAACCACACTCACGATTGAGGGAGCAGATGCCAACGATGCAGCCAACACTCTTACTGCCACCAGCAACAGCCAGAATCTGAAATTTGATATGGACGACTGGAAGGCTTTCCTGCAAAAGGCTGTGGGCAAGAACATCAAAGTTCAGATATATTCAAAGAGCAATGAGGGAGAATGGACGGCGTTCAGGCCCTTCACCTGGCAGGTAGTAGGCGACAGTCTGGATGCTTATCTCACCTACCGACTGATAGAACCCGATTACGAAGTATGGAACAAGATACAGATTAAGCAGCGCTGCATAGAGAATTGGCAGGAGAAGATTCTCGCCGACCACAATCTGCAGGAAAACCGCTGTATGAACTGTCATGCTTTTGGCAACCAGGATCCCAACCTCAGTATGGTATATATAAGAGGTGAAGGCGGAGGAGCCATTCTTAACCGCAATGGCAAGCTGCGCAAGCTGAACCTGAAGAACGCCAACATGATTTCTTCAAGTGTATATTACGGTTTCAGTCCATCGGGCAAATACGTAACGTTCTCTACCAATATCATCATTCCTGCCTTCCATGCCAACGCCGACAAGCGACTGGAAGTATATGATTCGAAGAGCGATGTATATGTAGCCGATCTCGACAACAACCGCATCATCTCCTCGCCACTTACCTCCGACAGTACACATCTGGAGACATTTCCTACTTTCTCACCGGACGGGAAATACGTTTATTACTGCGTAGCTAACAGAAAGGGACTTGAAAGTACGAACCTGAAGGGATTGAAATATTCGCTGGTCCGCATCCCGTTCGATGAAAAGACAGGGAGTTTCGGAACCGAGGTAGATACTCTTTACAAGGAGCGTTCAGTCTGTCATCCTAAGATAAGTCCTGACGGCAGATACTGTCTCTTTACGGTAGCCGATTACGGCACCTTCCCTATCTGGCATCCCGAGGCAGACCTCTATATGATGGACTTACAGACAGGAAAAGTGGATAGCCTCAGCATGGTAAACAGCGAGAAGAGCGATACCTATCACAGTTGGTCGCATACCGGCAGATGGTTTGTCTTTGCCAGCAAACGTGACGATGGACTTTACGGCAAGCCTTACTTCTGTTATGTAGACCGCCAGGGCAAGGCTCACAAGCCTTTTGTTCTTCCACAGAGGGAACCAACCTTCTACGATGATTGCCTGAAGAGTTTCAACATACCGGAGTTGAGCCGCGGCCCCGTTCCATTCGATGCCATCGACATCGAGAATGTAATGAAGCAAGAAGCAGAAAAGTTCAAATAAAAAAACGAACTTTAGAAAGTAATCCCCCACACGCCCTGAAAGGGCAGAAGCTCCTAGCCCAGGGCATCGCCCTGGGTAATTACGGACACAAACCTGTCGCCCTGTAAGGGCAAAAGCTTTAAAACGCCAATATTTTGACGAAGCTTTTGCCCTTACAGGGCGCATTGCATAATCTCTATATTACCCAGGGCGATGCCCTGGGCTAGGAGCTTTTGGGCCTTCAGCCCGTACATAAACCACTTATAAATTCTGTTATCTAACCTTAGTCGGAATCCTCTTATCACTCATGATTTCATTTCCTGCCGCACGGGCATCCAGCTCTACAGGCTTGGATGTGAAATCTGGGGTATTATAGGAATCCAGCAACTCATCGTAGTACTTCTTAGGATTGCGCTGAGGCAAGAGGAACGGCTTGCTAACATTGCCCTTATCATCAATGCAGGCAAGGTAAAGACGGGTATAGAGTCCGTCGCCACGGCGGGATGTAAAGACAAACCAATGTGAATCCTTGCTCCAGTTGTGCCAACTGTCCGTATTCTTACTATTGGCTACAGCCAGAGGCTTAGCCTGACCTGTCTTCAAATCCAGCAACCAGTTATCCGCTTCCTTATGCCAGATAGGGAAACAGCCATAATCGCTCATCGTAAACATGATGTACCTGCCATCATACGAAGGACGAGGATGGGTAGCACTCTTGCCCAGTTCACGGGCATTGAAGATGGTATCCACCTGGTTGCCAAACTTACCCGTAGCGGCATCAAAATCAATCTTGCAGATATTATACTTAATATCCTTATAACCGCTTGGGATAGGCTCTGCTGTAGAAGAGCAGAAATAGAGCGTCTTGCCATCAGGCGAGAATACCGGATAAGTCTCGTAATGGTCTTTCGTCATCAGGAGAGAATCCAATATCAACTCATGGGTTGATGGCTGATAAACGAAGACATCCGATGCCTGGTCGAAGACTTCAATTCGCTCATCCTTCACGGCATGGAAACTCTGATGGGTGGTATTGGTACTATAGGCGCAATACTTGCCCGATGGATGCCAGTAAGGATAAACCATCGAACCCTTCAGTGAATCATTCTTCGCCTTCAGCCACTCCCGCTTGCCGTTCTGCGAAACCAAGGTTGCACCATGGTCACCACGGACATGGAAGGTAAACTGATCGGGATTGGTTCTGTTTGCCGTATGACAGTTGAGACAGGCACCCGGTGCTGCCGTATTCTCAAGGATTGCCGTTTCCTCAAAGTTACTCAAGTTGCGCTGATAAATGCCCAACTTGCCATACACCTCATAACCAGGAGCAATGCGACGATAAGTCAAGCCCCAGTCCTTTAACTCGTAGGGGCTTACATAGATATTGAAGTCCTTGTACTTCAATTTTTCGCCATTCTTCTCTACAAACACAGAAACTATGAGTTTTTCACCCTTGTTCTTTTTCAAGAAATCATGCCATTCATCTACCTCAAACTCCGCATACTTCTTGTCGTAAGAATATAGCCCCTCTATGGTTTTCGGACCTTGCACACATACATACATATCCTCAATATCCTCGTCCGCCATGTTAAAATCGAGCGGTGCGATATTGGCAGGAACTGTAACCCCAACATAATCGGGGAATATCTTAGGGAATTGATTGATTTCCTTGGCATCTTTCCACGCCGGAGGGTAACAACATGCACTAAGCGAAGCCATCACCACTCCAACCAACAGAGAGCACAATAAAGATTTTATCGTTTTCATTTTCTAACCAAATATTATCAACGTGTATTATGCACTAATTATCAGCAAGATTGCCAACTTAACATTTAACACTTAACATTCAACATTAATATATAGTTTTCTTCTCCTCCTTCTTAGCTTCCTCCTTGTCTTGTATCACCATATAGTACCAGGCATTAGATACATACGGCTGCTGATTAAGCTGAGAATCCTTCGGATTCTGCATATAGAGCTGAATGAAGTTGAGCGTATTGTTCACGTTCTGTGCATCCACACTATATGGGATGGTACGTGGATCGCTATGTGTCTTCATCCAGTTGCCGATGAGAATCTCCTGGAAGGTACGTGGAATATGGTCGTAACCCACGAATCTGCCCAGCGGATAATACTGCATGAACTTCTCCATATCGCGCTGCAGGAGTTCGTAGCAAACCAGATATTCGTATGCCATCCTGTTATGGTTATCGTTCAGGAAGAGCAAACCTAGCATCTGGTCCATCTCCCGGTCACTGAAGAGGAAGTCCTGTTTCTTCTCACGATACTTTCTCAACTTTCCATAAACGGGATGTCGGTTGATAGCCTTCTCATTGCCCAGCAGCGCCATCATCTGGTTCGCCCAGTTGCTATAGAAGAGCGTCTTCTGCAGGCGGCGGAGCAGCTTGGCTGCTACCTTGTAATTGCCGTTGATGATTTCGCACTCTATAATCCTGCGGGTCAATCGGGCACTCTTGCGATAATTCGGTATCGCTTCCTGCGCCTCGAACATATATCTTTCGGCATCATTCACCATTCCCAGACGGAAGAAGATTTCGGCTGTAGATACCGGCGAAATCATATCGCGGGTAAAGGTAGGGAACAAGCCCTCGCCTCCATTCTGATAGAACTCGAAAAGACGGTCGGCAAGCATACCCTTCTGACTCAAGGCAAGATTCACACACGATACACTGAGCGGTGTGGTTGCTTGCTTCTTCTCTGCCTTCTCAATAATCTTATCCCACTGTTCGGTGCGAACCAGGAAATCATAATCTATCAGTTCGTAGGTCATTTCATCAAAAGAAGCCTTGATGCCGAACCATGAAGCCACTATCACCAATACATAGCTCAACACTATGACCACTTTGGATTGCTGCAACTTCTGCAAGGATTTCCGGTGGCATGGAATCATCCCCAGGAAAGGAATCACTACAGCCCATACCATCACAACAAAAGGCAACGGAGATACAGCACCCGGATAGCGATAATAATTAAGTCCGGCAAAGATGCGATACAAAGGATATTGCAAAGTCTGCGTGGTCAGCAGGATCCAGGCTATGGTAAGCACAAGGATGCAGACAGAATAGCCTATTCCGGAAAGGATACTGTCCTTCTGCTTGGCATTCTTCAGCGTATCGCCTATCATCAGGACTACATAAACGAATACTACCGGTCCCAGGAACCAATAAACCAATGCCGTGCTCACCAGTTCGAACACCACCTTAACCAACCGGTTATGGAATCGGTTATGAATCCAGCCCATCAGCAAAGCTCCGAAAAGTGCAACCACAAAAGAGAGCAGCACATTCTGGTCGCCCATAGCACACCACAAGGCGATACTTGGAAGGAAACTCAGGAGATAGCCCGGGAAATCGTGCCTTGCTCCATATTGTTTCATCAGTCCCCATACCACAGCCTGTATGCCCATCAGCAGCAAAGCGATAATGGCTCCGCCCAAGACAGGCATATAATAGAACTGTACCAGAAACTCACTGATATAGTCAGCCAATCCTCCCGGCAGCACAATGCGCTCCAGGAAATATCCAGTATCAAAGAGAAACATCTGATACTGTTCCTGAAAGCAGAGTCCGCCTACGTATGGCACTGCCCAGAATATCACGACCGCCACACCGAAGAGCAGCGACAGCAGCGGTTTCCAAGTTTTTATCATCAAATTCTTCATGATTCTCCAATCTAATTTTTTTTCGTTTATTCTCTCACAGTCACTTTCGGACGATCATCCGAAAAGATCTGATTGCGGGTTTCCTTTATATCCAGTTTCACCTTAGTCTTTGTGAAATCCGGTACATTATAGGCATCAAACAGCCCATGATAATATTTCCACGGATTGCGCTGCGGAAGAAGGAAAGGTTTGGTTGCCTTACCCTTATCATCGATACTCGAGATGTAGAGACGGGTATAGTTTCCGTTACCACGCTTGCTGACGAAGACAAACCAATGCGAGTTGCTGCTCCAGTTATGATAGCTTTCGCTCATCTTACTGTTCACCGCTGTCAGCGGATAAGTCTGCCGGGTCTTCAGGTTCATCATCCACAGATCAGCATCTGGTTGCACGATAGGGAAATTGCTTCTGCTGCATCGTGTATACATCAGCCATTTTCCATCATACGACGGACGAGCCAAGACGTAACTCATATTCGTCTTCGGACCATTCAGCAGCGTATCCACTTTTTCTCCAAACTTCCCCGTTTGGGCATCGAAAGGAATACTTACCAGCGAGCACTTCACTTTCAGATACTCAGCCGGTACACGGCAAGCTTTCGAAGTACTATAATATAAGGTATTGCCATCTGCACTGAAAGCAGGGAATATCTCCAGCCAATCGGGAGTCATCAGTTTCTGGTCTGTTACCAGCTGATTGTTACGCGTATCCAGTATCACGATATTACTGAAGTCGTGATAAACTTCTATCGGCTTGTAAGTTCCCACGAAGAAACACTGGTGAACGGCATTGGCAGCATAAGCCACATAATTGCCTTCCGGATGCCAGTAGGCATAGCTTCCGGCAGCCTTGGTAGAATCGGTCTTGGTATCTATCCATTGCTGCTTGCCATCCTTCATAATCAGGGTACCTCCACCCTCACCACGTATCTGGCAGGTCAGTTGTCGGGCATCAGTACGATTGGCTGTATGGCAATTGAAACATCTGCCCGGCAAGGCGGTTTCTGTCATGATAGCCGTTTCATCAAAGGTATGGATATCGCGCTGATAGATGCCGATGTTGCCACCCACTTCGTAGCCGGGAGCGATACGGCGATAGGTCAAACCGTAATCATCCAACCGATAAGGACTCACCATCATCTGGAAATCCTGATACTGCTTCCACTTGCCATTCTTACGGGTACAGACGGTAAAAGAGATGCTGCCACCGATGTTCTGCTCAGTAAGCTGATGCCAGTCTTCCACATCGAAGTCAGCCCATTCACCACAGACATGCAGTTCTCCGCCCTTACTTCCTTTTGCCACGACATCCACTACATCTACGGTATCACCTTTGATATTGAAGTTCATCGGAGCAATATCAGCAGGAATGGTCACCCCAATGTAGTCAGGATAAATACTAGGCTTACGATTCACCATGGTAGGATTCTCAACCGAAGGAGTACAAGCGGTTATCCCCATCCATACGGCGATGAAAGCATAAATTATCTTTTTCATTCTTCGCCTCCTTTCTGTTTACTCATCATTCGTTTTACGTATTCTGCGTATGGCGAACCCGGCACATTACCTTGATTCTGTATGCACTTCACAGCATCCTGATACCCCACAGGCATCTGCATATAGCCACCATATTGCTGTACCCAACTGCCATAACGCATGAATCCCTGAATATCTCCCTTCAAGAGCATCTGCCCCATAAAGTAGTCGAGCGCCATTTTGTTATCCGGATTGTTGATGAAGAGCAATCCCATCATCTTGTCAATCTCATCATAACTATAAATCATTTCCGTCTTGAAGCGCATTCTTCTAGCCCTTCCCAAATCAGAATCATGACTGATAGCCGTATCATTACCCAGCATCGCTTCCATCTTCACAGCCCAGTCATGATAGAAGAGCGACTGTTTCAAGAGATCGATATTCTTACGTGCAACGGCATACTTGCCATTCACAATCTGACATTCGGTAATGCGCTTCATCAATCTGCCACTCATCTTTCCATTCAGGATGGAAGCCTGCAAATCGCTGGCATAGCGAAGAGAAGAGTTCACAAGACCCAGACGCCAAAAGGCTTCCATCGTAGGATACATCGACATGTTATCGCGGGTACGGGGAGCCAGCAAGGCATCTTCCCCACTCTGATAGAAAGAAAACATGCGGTCGGCAAGCTGACGGGTCTGAGCAAGAGCAAGATTCACGCAGTTGCTGGTATAGAACACCTGTACCTGATTCTCCTGCGCATCATTGATGATATCTTCCCACTTCCCGTTACGCACCTGTTCGTTCTGCTTGAGCAAAGCATAGAGGTCCTTGTCGTATCCCCATTTCTGACCCGGATACTGCATAGGCACGCGATAATAGTTGATACCTGTCATCACAGACATCAATGGATATTGAACCAGAAGGGTACTATAGCAAATCAGCTGGATAGCCAGGAGATAGAGAATAGACAAAAGATAGGTAATCGAAACGGAAGGGAGTTTGCCTTTCTTTACTTGTATCAGGAAAGAAGCCACACGGAGGAAGACATAAAGCCAGGTTGCCCCGCCTCCAATCAGCCAGAATATGACGGGTATCAGAAGCACATCTGCCCAGGCTATCCTTACTCCCCATCTCCGGGTAGCAAGATTCATGAGCCATGTTGACAGCAGGGCAAAGGTCAGAGCTATCGGGAAAGACAGGAGCACTTCGATATCTCCCATCACTTCCAGCAACAGGATAGAAGGAAGAAGAGCCATGAGCATGCCATACCACTTCAACGGCTTGGCTGTATAACTTCTGATTACCTGATAAGTAAGCGACAGGAAAGCCATGAAGAGAAAAGCCAGGATGGCTGCACCCACAACAGGAACATAATAGAACTGTACCAGGAACTCGCTGATATAATCAGCCAAACCACCAGCCACACTCAAGTCATGCCAAAAGTAGTCGGCTGACCAAAGAAAGAGCTGGTTCTGCTCTTGGTAACATAAGGCTTGTGGATAACCACAATACCAAAAAAGGAAGATGCATAAGCCAAACAATGCGACCAGAGTCATTTTCCCATATCTAGAAATGAACTTTTTCATGTACTCAATAGATTAGTCCGGATACCCAAATTTACCAACATCTTCTACAGCAGGCAACCTACTTGGCAGAAGGATACATGTTCTGAAGAAAATCCTTAAACACTCCAGCAGGCTGACGCTTGAGGAAGGCAATGTTATATTCCTTCAACTGGTTCTGTATCTCCTTACCCTTGGTCATCAGCAACTGGTCAGAGCCTTCCTGACGGGCCTGCATACGGAGCTGGTTGTAGGCACTGTTAAACTTCATGATCTGATCTTTCCATACCTGGAGAGAATCGTTCTGAGGAGTTCCCCCGGAAATACTGTTGGCACCGACCGTAACTTTGATATCACCCGGTTCGGAAACAACCAGCAAGTCCTGAACCCCATCACGATAGTGATAATCTACGCGAATCACCTTCATCTCAGTAGTATCGGCAACAAATTCAAACTTGCCGTCCTTGATGACAACAGAGTCTACATGGGCAGCATCCTGCTGTCCGAACATAGGCACAAGGAAAATCTTCTTGCCATCCCATCGGTTCGATTCCATCGTACCATGGATACGGCAATTTCCCTTTTCGGCAGACTTACAACCTGCCATTACTACCATACTCGTAACGGTCATCAGAGCGATAACCATCAATAAAATCAATTTCTTCATTATACTCTTAGGTTTAATGTTTATCATCGTTGTTTACTTACAGTTCCATATTGGTTTATGGACTTGTATCAGAAGTTTCTCTATTCACATACAAAAGTACAATAAAAACTCGTAAACACCAAATTTTTTCTGCATTTATACAAGATAGTACAGAAGAAAAGCAATAAAAGTCAAATCCTGCTAACGTAATGAAACGAAAAAACCCCATTCTCTATTTCGCCCCCAACTTGGGGGTGAAGAACCAAAAACTCTTCACTCTTCACCTTATGCCCTGAAACGCCCATAAACAGGGCGTTTCAAGGGGTGAAGAGTTATCAGCGACTCTTCACCCACTCTTCACCCCTCGGAATACCGATAAACACAGGGGATTCCAGGCGAAAGGTGAAGAGTGAAGAGTATTTCTACATAAGCCTTGCATTAAAACGAAAACAAAGCCATTTGGGATGGCTGTTCTAGGCAAACAGCCCACTAGCAGCTAAAGCGCCAGTAGGCTGTCTGTGGTTTGCCAGTTAACTGTCTGTATTAAACAGCCTTCTTTTTACCAATTCACTGCAGGTTAAAACAGACAAATAAGAACAGCATTCAGCATATCAAAAAAAAAACGACTGCAGAATGGCAGCCGGGGGGTAGCCTTATTGATATGATAATCATGACGATTATCAAACTTACTCATTTACTAAAGACTTTCAAGCCACTTCTGACCAGCTTTCGTCTTAGACCAAACAACTAGCCCTGCACCAATAGCGCTAGCCAGGGCAAATATAATAGTTAACATTTCCATATCTCTATCATTTAAGTTTTACTTTAAGAATTTCGTTACCAAAACTAGTTATCTCTCTATACTCTGCTCATCTAACAAAAAGTCGAAGAGTCCAATCGTGACAACACCATCATCATCAATCTTTCTCTTAATATCATCTTTCACAACAATTACTTTTCTAAAATTGTCAGCGATATTTATAAGAGAACGACGCTCCTGTTTCTCTTTATCCTTAGTTGGCATATTAAAAGCCGACTGAATATACACACGTTCGGGACCATTATTTACTACAAAATCAACTTCTAGTTTACTACGTTTCCTTTTTCCATTCTCGTCCGTTGTCCAACATTCAACTAAACCGACATCAACCAAGTAACCTCGCATTCTTAGTTCATTATAAATGACATTTTCCATAATATGTGTTTCTTCTTGTTGTCTGAGATTCAATACTATATTTCTCAATCCCAAATCACAAAAATAATACTTAGTCTCTGTACCAATATACTTTCTACCTTTAACATCATACCTGAGAGCCTCTTCTATAAGAAAAGCATCCTGTATGTCTGAGATGTATTCATTTATTGTCTTATCAGTTATTTGTAATTGACTTACAGATTGAAAGGTATTACATATCCTGGTCGGATTAGTAGAAGAGCCTATTCCTGATGCTAAAATACGCACAAGTTCACGTAACCCCTCTGGCACTTTAATTTTATTACGCTCTACAATATCCTTAATATATGTCACTTCATAAATATCCCTAAGATAGCTACGTTTGGCTCTTTCTGTACCTAAAGACAAAATCTGGGGAAGTCCTCCAAAAGTATAGTAGTCTTTCCACGCTTGCGAGCGTTCTCCCCCCACAGCACCATAATATTCAGAAAACGACAACGGCCAAATTCTTATTTCCTGTCCTCTTCCACGGAATTCGGTAACAACATCTTTGGACAGGAACTTCGAGTTTGAACCTGATACATAAACTTCAGTATTAGGAGTATGCATTAGGCTAAGCAATACTCCTATAAAATCATCAACAAGTTGAATTTCATCAAGAAAAATAAAATTTGTTTTGCCATCACTTTTTATACGAGAATCAAGATAATCAAGCAAAGCATCAGGATCACAAAGTTTGCGATTACGTCTATCATCAAGAGACACTTCTATCAGATGCCCTTCATCTACCCCATGCTGCAAAAGATACTGATGAAAGATTTGGAACAGCAAAAAGGACTTTCCACATCTTCTTCCACCAGTTACTATTTTTACTAGTCCATTACCTTGACCAGCTACCAACATTTCCAAATATTTCTGCCGAGTTATAATCATTGTATTCCGATTTTTTGTGCAGTTGCACAGATTTTCGGAACAAAGGTAAGAAATACTGCTGAAAATCAACTAATAAAGCATTAATAATTAAGAATAATTATCATTTGAATGTATCTTTTCTGTAAGAACACTAAGTTTACAATTATCTTCTAAGAATCCCATAATTACTTTATCATTTCTGCCCACATTTTACGAGCAGCTTTTACACCAGAATTCTTATTCCAATCTATTGCAGGCTGAGCCTTGAACTTACGTTCTACCTCATCGGCACGTTTTTTGAAATTCACAGCCTCTTCACCAAACAAGGTTGGAATTGCTTTTATTGCTGTTGCCATATTAGTATATTTTGAACTTCTTTCTTAAACTTACTTGGATAAAGAATCTGTTTCAATCCTTCATTAAATCAGCCATTAAATCATCCACGTTATCAAATACGTCTTTCTTAGCCCATTCTTCACCTCGCTTATATGCTTCTATGTGAGCCTGGGCTTCACGAATAGCCGCTTTCGTTTCTTCATTCGGCTCATACTCCTCTCCTGCCTGACATTTCTTTGCCAAGCGGGCAACATAAGAATTAACCTTAGCCACAAATTCCTCCAGACTATAACCTGCAGGAACGTTATATTGTAAATTAACTGTCTGCATAAAACTAAATTTTAGAACCGCTGCAAATTTACGACTATTTATCGTAACTGCCAAACTTTTCGGATAAAATTTCAGCATAAGGCAAACAGAAAAGGCCCGACTGTAATCACTACAGCCGAAGCCTAACCTAATCGTTATACTTACTTGTTTTTATCTAACTGCTTCAACAAGAAATCCTCCAATGTTTTCTTGTCGGGCAACTGAAGCATATAAGTGGAAACAAACAATTGGTTATCCATACCAGCCAAGGCATACTCCACCATTTTCTTACCCTTTCTCGTACAGAGCAAAATACCAATTGGAGGATTGTCCCCAGGCTGCATCTCATTTTCTCGATAATAAGAAACATAAGCATTCAGCTGACCAAGGTTCTCATGTGAGAACTCTGAATCTTTCAATTCCAGAATGACACTACAGTGAAGGTATCTGTTGTAGAACACCAAGTCTGGATAATAATACTCGTCATCTATCACTATACGTTTTTGACGAGACTCAAAACAGAAGCCTTTACCTAGCTCCAAGATAAATTCTTGCAAATGAGTAATCAAAGCATCCTCTATATCCTGTTCTGTAACGACCTCTTGAGCCCTCAATCCCAAGAATTCAAACGTAAAAGGCTCTCGAATCTGCAGTTCATTAGAATCATGCCCTTTCATACTTGGGAGAGACAACATCTTTTCGGGATTAGTACTAATACCAGCTCGAACATAGAGATTGGTACTTATCTGGCGACGTAACTCACGAACAGACCATGTACATTTGATACACTCCTGTTCGTAGAAGTAACGAGCAAGGGGATCGTCTATCGCCATAATCTCACGTATATGACTATAGGATAGCCTTGAAATCAAAATAGCTCCCGGGGTCATAAAATTATGAGACGCTGTCGCACTTTTTCTAGCTATAAACTTGATTCCCTCAGATTTATGCGACGCTGTCGCACAAATTCCTTTATCCTTAATAAAATTCATAGGAACTAGATTATCTGCCATCTGAGGATAAAGATTATAAAACTTTCGTGCCCATTGGAACAAAGTCACATTTAGACCTTTACGTTCCACCTTTTCCTCCAACTTCTTTAGAAGACGCGAACCATACTCAGCACGGTCTTTACCATGCTGTTCAAACTCCACGATATAATAGCCAATGAGCCAATTGCGCATCGTTTGCATACGATTGATAGCTTTGACCGCACAAGTTTGTGCAGCATCGTGAGTACTTTGAATCACATGAGTTAACTCTATGAAAGAGTGCTCCCCATGTTTCCAATCATCAACTGGAATTTCCAGTCCATCATGATTATAAATAACAGTATCTTTTGCCATAGCAGCCAATATTTAAATAATTTGGCAAAGTTACGACTAATTATCGTAACCGCCAAACATTTACGCAACTATTTAGCTATCAAGCAAGAAAAAGCCCCGACTGTAATCACTACAGCCGAGGCCTAACCTTATTTATATTATAATCACAACGATTATCTTATTTTGGTTCAAACAACACATATCCACCATTAGCATGTAAGAATTTTACCACAGAACCAACTCCTACTATTTCAGCATTTACATGCACCACATAATTTGATGGCATTTTTACTATTTCGTAAGACCCACTAGGCACAATAAAATACCAAACATCTTTTATGTAAGTTACACTTGCATACAAAGAAGTGATATCACCTGTCTCCAAGTTCTTTATTAAGATACTGCCACCAGTCATTAAAGGATTAGACCAAACAACAACTCTTGTACAACTTGCAGGTACTTCTACTTGCTGCCTCATTATGTACGGACCTCCATAAAAGGCATCATTGTCACTTGTCTGAGCCATCGTAACAAGCACCATAAAAGAAGCCACAAATAAGAAAAACAATCGTTTCATAAGCAAATCACATTAAATATCCATTACTCTATACGAAAACTCCAATCGGTATAACAACAAAAACTTTCCATATGCCATTCTTTACAATTTATCAAAATCAACCTATTATTAAGGTTCAAAATTTAAATACTCCGTTCCATTTATGGTAATCTTTGCACCCACGTAGAGTTTTTGACCGTTATTAAAACGAGTATCATAATTAGTCCCTAATTGAATCACTTCATAAGTTCCCAATGTTACAACATAATACCAAGTCTGCACATATGTTGCACTACTGTACATTTCTATAATCTCACCTGTCGATATATTCTTTATATGTTATTGTTCCAACCACCATAGAAGGACTAGAATCAACTATAACTTTTGAGCAGCCTGTAGGAACTGTTATGTTCTGCGCCATCATATAAGGTCCCTTACAAGCATCAACTTTTGCCATTAAAGATACTGTAGAAAACAACATCAAGAATGAAAATAATATTCTTTTAATCATAATGCATTCATCAAAAAATATTTATTCTAGTTCCAGAAAATGTTGTTTTATTTAAAGCCAAAAATTCCTAAGCTAATATCAGTATGCATTATACCTATATAGGCATTAGCTTACTCCGTGTGGTGAAGAGTTCCCGAAGAACTTCTTTGCTATGAAATTTGCTACGAAAAACGACATTTTGAGCATTTTCTGTAGAGATTTCAACTAAAAACGTTCAAAATATTGAAGGTTTCGATGTTCGGGAAGTCTTCACCACACAGAGCTAGCTTATACTCATATAGCAGTGATAATCCACATTTATAGAATCAATTCATTTTCATAATCACGATACCTCTCTAGAAAGGACTAGAGAAATAACCAGAGCTTTGACTCAAAGCTACAGTAAAAGAATTACCCTCTCGAATAGTACCAAACAAAGAGCAGCAACCATTCATACCAACCATTGTAATTACTTTATAAACTCCTGGATTGATAAAGTAAAAATAAGGAGGTACACTTCCGTCGAATCTCCATCTATTCCCATTAGAATCCTCTACTATCATAACCGTAGATTCACCTGTTGCAAAGACAGTCTTACAAGTTCCTTCTGGAGTCTTTGTAACATTATCTGTTGCTACAATCTTTGGAAAAGAATGTACTTCTTTCTTTTCTTCAACTGCTGTAAAGGTTATATAGCCTAAAGATTTCGCCGAAAATTTACAACCTTCTATAAGAGTACCACAAGCTGTATTCCAATATTCCATATTTACCATGGAAATAATTGTATATTCACCATTTGGAATGAAATACATATATGGAGCACCACCATAGCCATTGGACTCTATTGTAAACTGTTCACCCTTGGCATTTTCTACAACTACAAAAGGAATCTTGGAACATTGATTATATTGATGGAAAACTATCTTACTACACCCTTCCGGAGTTGGAGTAAGATTATCTGTTCCTAAAACTCGCTCAAAAGTAGCGGAAAATCCATAAGTTGATACTAGGAAAATTCCTAGTATCAACATTAATATTTTCTTCATCATAACCAAAAACATTACTTATTAGCAATTTTCTTAAAGTTCCAGAAGAAAGCCGTACCCCAATCACCTTGTCCAGGCTCCTCAGCGCAAAGGCGAAGATTATTTGCATCGGCCTTCAAGATATGGTATGAATACTGTCTCTGTTTTCCTACATTAACCATGATACCCATCAATGGGACAGTACCAGAGAAGTTCATAGTACCGATATCCCAACCTGCCTTTACGACATCTTCATTAACTGACACACGACCAGTCTCACCACGGCTAGTGTTTACACCTTTAGCCAAATCCAAAGAGAACCAACCATCCAGACCATCCTTAGGAAGGTCATTTCCTGTAGCTTGTTCGTCAATCTCATTGGCTTTTACAACCCACCAACCTGGACCAGTGTTTTCAAGGAATGGACCATTGCCCCAAACACCATCAGAAGCCTCAGTATCCCATGTCCATGTACAAGTTGTATATCCGCCATTGCCATCACCAAAGATGTCACTATAAATCTTTGGAAGGTCTGTAAACTCAGAAACTGTTATAGACTTTGGTGTAGATTTAACAACACTTCCATCCCAATTTTTGGTTTCAACATAGTAAGAACGCTCACCAGCCGGTGGCACTACTTGAACTTTTACACTTGTACCTTGGCCCACCATTGAACCATCGCTTGCATCAAACACTTGAATATAGCGTGATGGAGAAGTACAAATCGTCAGATTGTTATTGCCATCGCTCTTTGCTGTAATCTGCAAACCATTTGACAGTTCTTCAGAAGTAACAGATGCATCAGGGCCCTCATTATCATGTGATGGGTCGCAAGCTACAACTGTCAAGGCTAAAGCTGCCATTGCCAAAAATATCTTTTTCATATTGTATTCTATTAAGTTTGTTTATAAACTACAAATTACCATTTCTGATACTCAGAAGTTGCATCTGTCCAACCTTCATTCTGCACTACAGTACCCAATGCCACCTGATTGTCTGGCATCTTCTGGAAGCCGGCAGTTGCGTTATAACGTGCAGCATATCCACCATTATGAGCTTCATTCTTGCCAGGTTGACCATTATAATAAACAGGCTGGTTTGTCTGTCTATCAAGAGCAGCAGCAGCAATATGCCAACGACGAAGATCATTCCAACGAATACCCTCACAAGCCAATTCCCAACGACGTTCATTCTGCAATGCTTGCAAAGAATAAGCGCCAATAGGTGAAAGACCTGCACGTTTGCGTACTTCATTAATGCCGCCTACATCTTCCTTCAGCTCACTTTGCATCAAGAGAACCTCGGCAAAACGCATCAATACCAAGTCGTGAATATTATCCAACTGCATATTGTTATCAGTAGCAGAAGGCCATCCACCAGCAAACATAACATACTCAAAGTTACCTACATAGCTACCATCATCTTTTTTGGCAGTAATAGGGGCCCATTTCTTGCCATAATAATCAGTTTCCTGTACGAAGCCATCGCCACCACCCTTAGTATAGGTAGTAGATTTAGTCCAATCCTGTACAGTAGCATCCAAGCGAGGATCGTTTGGCTCAATACTTTTCCAGTCTGCAACAAGATTAGGAGCCACAGGACCTGCGCCCCAACCCTGACCAAATGGGAATGTATTAGCATAATCCTGACCGCCACGAACACCAAAGTGAAGAGCATATTGGTTACAATAGCCAATACCATTGTAACCATTGGCACCGGTATTCCAATTTGCATGCTTATTAAACTTGATAGAGAACATACGCTCAGTCTCGTCAGGATTAGAGTTTCCGTTTTCATCATCCTCGACCCACTTCAGAGCGTTTCCATCTTTATCCGTAGCATCCTTGGTATAATCATAATCCTTTACCGTACACTTATTTGTGTATGCCCAAAGATTACGGAAATCACCAACCAACTTGTAGCCTGAATTATTGACACAATCGTCAATATATCCAATTACATCCTGCTTTGTCAAAGTAGTTCCATCAGGAAGATCAACAGAAGTCAATGGACTATAATTTGTACTAGTCAAATCAGCAATAGTAGATCCATTACAGAAGAAACCTGTATAGAACAACCAAGCGCGACCGAGCATAGCTTCTGCGCAATACTTGTCAACATGTCCATCAGTTTTTCTTACTGCAGGCATTGTTGCACTAGCATCACGAAGATCCATCAAAATCTGTTTCCAAACATCTTCTATGTTGCCTTGTTTAATCGCATCACCACCAGGAACCGTTCTCAATGGAACGTTTCCATACATTGATGACAACTCATAATAATAGAAAGCACGAAGGAACTTTGCCTCTCCCAGGAACTGAGTCTTCAATTCATCAGACATAGAAGTATTAGGGAGTGCAGCTATCAATGTGTTAGCTCGATTAATACCTTCATAACGCTGCTTATAAAAGTCGTTAGTCATGTTGGCATTGTAGTTACAAATCAAATCCGCTGCTTGCATCAGCTTATCGTTGGGGCCACCACCGCCTAAACAATCATCACCAGCCAACTGTGCAAAATAAAGGAAACTCTCCTGTGGATTTGTATTTACAAGATTCAAATTCTGGTATATACCAGCAAGAACCGCCTCACCATCTTCCTGTGAAACAGGGAAGTTACCAGTTGACAACTCACCCACATTCTGCACATCATCGATGTCGCAAGATGCGAAGCTGAATGCCATCAAGGCTGAAGCTACTAATATATTTATTTTTTTCATTGCGTAATCAATTTTAGATTAGAACTTAACATTTACACCAACCATATAGGTACGAGGCTGAGGATAGTTACCGACATCAACACCTGTTACCCAAGATTCACTTGAGTTGAGTGCCATACCATTTTCTGGATCCATACCCTTATAACCCGTAATGGTAAAGAGATTCTGTGCAGCAAAGTAGAGACGAAGCTGAGAGAATGGGCTATTCTTCCAAATCTTAGTAAAGTCGTAACCTACCGTCAAATTCTGAAGACGGAAATAACTAGCATTTTCGATATAAATATCAGAGATTTGCTGCCAGTTAGGACCTTCGTTCATCTTGGCTAAGAGAGGATACTTATTAGAAGTGCCTTCACCATGCCAGTAACTAAATACTTCTGTAGTATAGTTCTCTGCCTCACCATCAGCAAACTTGCGGAATGAGCGTGCTACTTGCTGACCCAATGCAGCATATCCAACAACGGAAATATCAAATCCCTTGTAAGACGCTCCAAGATTTATACCCATTGTTACATCAGGATGAGGATCTCCGATTTCAGTTTTATCATCAGATGTAATCTTTCCGTCACCATTGGTGTCGACAAATTTCAAATCACCAGGTTTAATACTTGCACCCTGCAGAGAATTGGCTGCATCGCCATTACAGTTTTTATCCAAATAAGCCTGAACATCTGCGGCATTCTGCATAACTCCATCTGTCTTGTATCCCCAGAAATAGCCAATAGGATGACCAACCTCGAAACGAGCAATTACACCTGTACCCTGAGAGAGGAGATCATTACCACCATCATTATATTTCTGACTAGAGTTGATTGCAGTAACCTCATTGTGGTTGTATGCCATATTCCAACCTACATTATACTGGAAGTCCTTACCAATTTTGTCATTCCAATTAAGTGCAAGTTCGATACCCTTATTCTCTACAGTACCGGCATTCTTTTTCATGGTTGAGAAACCAGTAGTTGCATCTACAGGAACATCTACCAACAAGTCCTTTGTTTTCTTGTTATACCAATCAAAAGTAAAGCCAAGGCGGCCTCTCAAGAAACGTGCATCCAAACCAATATTCGTCTGTTCAGAAGTTTCCCAAGTCAACTCCTGATTCTCCAAACGAGAAGGAGAGGCACCACTCACGAAACTATCTTTTGAGCCATTGAAAGAATAATAGCTTGTAGAATTGTAAGCAAATGTACTCTGCCACTCAAAATTAGAAACAGTCTGAGCATTACCATTCTGTCCCCAACCTGCACGAAGTTTCAAGAAATCAAGCCAGGAAGCAGTCTTAGCCATGAACTTCTCATTAGAGATAACCCAACCTGCGGATACAGATGGGAAATAACCCCAACGCTTACCTGGTGCAAATTTAGAATTACCATCGGCACGCATGATAGCAGAGAGCATGTACTTCTCATTAAAGTTATAATTTACACGACCGAAGTAAGACATACTTCTAGAATCAGAGCAAGGAGAACCAGATACCGTAGCCGCCGTTCTGTCTTTCATAAAGTCCATGTAGGCATGAGTTAGGTCTCCAAATACCGAATTCGTGGTATTAGCAGACAAACTGAAACCAAAGTCTGGACGACTCTCACCATATTCAGTACCAACCAAGATATCGAAATTATGCTGTTTATTCAAGTCAAACTTATAGTTCAAAGTATTGGTTGTACTCCATCCCCAACTTGTACCAATTTGGTTTGTTGCATTATCAGTTTTACGATATGTATCTGCAGTCATCTCATTTGCTGAGAAAATTGGGAGATATGCACGCCATGTCCAAGTATTCTGGTTATAATTGAGCTGTCCACGATATGTCAATCCCTTGATAGGAGAAATCTCCAAGTAACCAGTTGCATGCAAATTTTGGTTGATGCTCTTATTGTTACCAGACTGACTGTTAACCATTCTCAAGATAGGGTTAGAAGTATAAGTATTATAACTCTGCCAACCATCAGTACCTGAAGCCTTTATATCATTCCAATCAAAATATCCACCATCCTTGTTGTAAATAGGAACACATGGATTTGCACGAAGCATATTTGAAAGTTCATTGCTATATTGGTTACCAATCTGAAGACCTTGAGTCTGCTTATGCTGGTAATAAACATTTTCACCAATCTTCACGATATCACGTCCCTTAGCATTACGGTAAATAACATGCTCCGAATTAATGCGGAATGTAAATCGACGGAAATCTGACTTTACAACATTACCGAATACACCATCCTGATACTGATAACCTGTACCTACAGAGAATGTCGAACGATCAGAGCCACCTGTTACGTTCAAGGCATGGCTTGTAGTAACAGCATTCTTATTGCGTATTGCATCTACCCAATCTGTACCAGCATTAGTACCATCGTTGTAAGCCTTCAGCAAATCTGCATCAATAAACTTAGACCAATCCCATTGTGCTGCTCCACTATTGTAGCGTACCATGTTCTGAACATCCATATACTGCTTAGCTGTCAACATCTGTGGCAAACGATATACATTTGACCAACCAACATTGGCATCATAAGTAACCTGTACCTTACCCTGCTTACCCTGCTTGGTAGTTACAAGGATAACACCATTGGCAGCAGCAGAACCATAGATGGCACAAGATGCAGCATCCTTCAAAACATCAAGACGCTCTATGTCGGCAGGGTTCAAACTATTGATATCGCCAGCAACGCCATCGATAATATAGAGAGGAGCTGTGTTACCGTTGGTACCGGCACCACGAATAGAAATCTTAAATCCATCACCTGGCTGACCTGAGTTTGCCTGGATATTAACACCAGGAGTCTGACTCTGCAAAGCGCCGAGCACCTGTGTGGTATTCATCTTCTGAATATCATCACCCTTTACCTCAATGGTAGCACCGGTTACGAGCTTTTTCTTCTGGACACCATAACCTACAACAACAACCTCATCAAGAGTCTTGTCATCGGTCTTCATGGTGACCTTTAGATTTGACTGGTTACCCACAGCAATTTCCTGTTTCTGGTAACCGATATAGGTAATTACAATAGTAGCGCCCGGCTTCACATTCAAGGTAAAGTTACCATCAAGATCTGTAACGGTACCATTACCAGGGTTGCCCTTTTCTACTACACTTGCACCGATAATAGGACCTTCTGCATCGCTCACATTACCGGTTACTTTCTTTGCCTGCTGTACAGCATTTACGCTCTGACTAGGAGATGCCGCCCATGCTTCAGTTGTATAACTCAAGCCTAACGATGCTAACGCTCCCACAAGCAGCATTGATTTTTTTAAGTTCAAATTCATACTTTAGTACTTTCTAGGTTGAATAGAATTAAACGTTTGTTGACTCTGACTATCAAAAATAGTCATTCTTTTAGTTCCCGACATATCTATCAGATACGAAGGAAACAAACAGGTTAAGTTGAATTCAATTTCATAATGGTTATTGTTTATGTTGTTTATTATTGTTTCATTTCATCACCAATCTGAAGTCATTTTTTATGGAAGTATAAGTGGCAAACAGATTTTCGATTGCAAAGTTACATTTCTTTTACGAAAAAAGCTGATACTATTTTGCTGATTTTAAGTATTATTTTGATTTTAGTTATTTTTTTTAATAAATCCCGACAAACACTAAAGATTTATTAAAATTCTGTGTTTTCCTTACACTTATTATATATGTATGTTTTGTTAACTCTGAGCAAAAAAGTATTACCTTGCCGCTATTGAGCAGCAAGGTAATTACGTACTGGATTGGCATACATCTCGAGAATTCTCTCTCTCAAGTAAGCTTCATCCTTATTTGGGAGATCAATCTTTGCAAGTTGACCTTCGATATATTTTTCAAATTTTGCCTTATCTTCGGCAGTATATTCTGCCTGATGAGCAGTTGAGTTTTCAAGCAAATCAAGAGCCACATAGTTGCCAGGATAGAGGCGGTAGTTCTTGAATATCTGCTCATCCATATAGGCGGCTACCTTATTATATATATCCTGCTTAGGCATATCAGGATCCAGACTGTCCAGATAATCATCAAGACATGGGGCTGCATGGTAATGAACATGACCCTTATAGCCGAAGATACCGGTCTGCATGCTTACCAGATCATCCATTGGTCCCTTCTTCCAATCGGCATTATCGCGCTTCTGCTGGAACTCCTTTGCCTTCAGGAAATCACATGGATCATATTCGTAACTGATAGAGAGCGGTACGAGATGGAGTTGTTTCAGGCGGTCGATAATGCTACCCTCGCCTCCCATCGACATCATCTGGAGGATGCTCTTCTGGGTGCGGTCATTACTGTCCTTGGCTCTACCCTCGCGCTGGGCTATCCAGATATTCTCGTTCTTCTCCTTGATGGCGAAATGCATGTAATCGGAAAGGCGCTTGCTCGACATCAGCATCTGGCGCATGCTCAGGGCACGCTCTACGATAAACGCCTTGTTGACACGTACCAGGTCCTTGACCCAAGGAAGAGAAAGGAGATTATCACCGATGGCTATCTCGCAAGTGGTCTTAAACCCGTTATCGATAAGAAGAACATCGAGAATGGCTGAATCGAGCACGATATCACGATGATTACTGACGAAAGTATAATTACGGGTATTATCGAGCGATGTGCAATCCATCTCACAACCTGTTGCTGCCTTCTTCAGAATGCCATGAACAAAATCGTAAGCAAAAGCCAGCTGGAAATCCAGATTGGTCTTACATGCCTTCAACTTCTGGGCAATCATCTCGAAAGGTACTTGTGGATAGAGATAGGCAAGCACTTGTTTAAACTGATCGTTTGAAAGCAAACGGTCGAACACCTCTGGGAGATCTTCAGGCTCCCAAGGACGGATGGTATCAAATTCTTGAGGGATCTTCATAACTTTATGTTTTTTCGGGAGTTAAGGAGTTAAGGAGTTATAGGAGTTAAGACAAATGTTCTAAAACGATATCTTTACATTCCATTAATTTCTACCGTTGTCTTAACTCCTTAACTTCTTTAACTCCTTAACTCCTCATTAATTATTAGAACTGATTCTCCACGATTTCGCTGAGCACATCCTTGATATCAAGACCTGCTGCACGAACCTGCTGAGGAATGAAACTGGTAACGGTCATACCTGGAGTGGTATTGATCTCCAGCATGTTCACCTTGTCTTTACCATCCTTATCCTTAGAGATGATATAGTCGATACGGATGATACCGTTGGCATGAAGAATGTCGTAGATGCGTGATGTGGTCTTGGCAACCTCTTCTGCTGTCTCAGGAGAGAGACGGGCTGGAGTGATTTCCTGCACCTGACCATTATACTTGGCGTCGTAATCGAAGAACTCGTTGGTGGTAACTACCTCAGTAGCTGGCAACACAACAGTCTTCTCTGCTGTCTTGTAGATACCCTGTGAAATCTCGGTACCGTCAAGGAAGCCCTCGATCATTACCTCATTGCTCTCCATGAAAGCCACACGGAGGGCTGGAGCCAACTGGTCAGCATTCTTCACCTTGCTCACACCAAAGCTACTGCCGTCAGCAGCAGGCTTTACGAAACAAGGCATACCGATGCGCTTGGCAATCTCTTCTTCATCATAAGCTTCACCGCGACGGAGCAAGATACTGTCTGCTACGTTTATACCGAAACCGCGCAGATAATTATTGAGCACATACTTATCAAAAGTCATTGCCTCTACCAGAACACCGCTTGTAGAGTATGGCAGATGGATGAGGTCGAAGTAGCCCTGCATCACACCATTCTCACCAGGCTGTCCGTGGATGGTGATATAAGCATAATCAAAATAGACATGCTTGCCGTTCATAACGAAAGAAAAATCGTTCTTGTCAATCTCGATAGTCTCACCATTATCCAAAGCAACATGCCAGTCGGTGCCCTTCACATCGACGAGATAAATATTGTAGCGCTCTTTATCAAAGAAAGAGTACAAACCCTGTCCTGAGCGCAATGATACATCGTGCTCAGAAGAATCACCACCGCATACGATGGCTATCGTTCTCTTGCTATTTTCCATAATTACTAAATATTTTTGAATGTATCTTGTGTGGTGCCAGCGATGAAGCCGCGCCACTTTTCTATTAATTGTCTAAAATCTTCCGGCCACTCACTGTCAAAATCCATCTGCTGCTTGGTTGTAGGATGCACGAAGCCGAGTGTCTTGGCATGGAGAGCCTGACGCGGACAGAGTTTGAAGCAGTTCTGGATAAATGCCTTGTAGCTGCTACTGCGCTGACCTCTCAGAATCTCTGTTCCGCCATACGTTTCGTCCATAAAGAGCGGATGACCAATATGCTTCATGTGGGCACGAATCTGATGGGTACGACCCGTTTCCAGCACACACTGCACCAAGGTGGTATAACCGAAACGTTCCAACACCTTGTAATGAGTAACCGCCGTCTTGCCTATTCCGCTGTCCGGATCGAAGACCTTCATACGGAGGCGGTTCTTCGGATCGCGGCCGATATTACCTTCTATGCGACCTTCATCTTCTACAATATTGCCCCAAACGAGCGCATTGTAACTGCGATGGGTAGTCTTGTTGAAGAACTGCTTACCCAGTGCGGTCTTTGCCGTAGGAGTCTTTGCCACAACGAGCAATCCGCTGGTATCTTTATCGATGCGATGCACCAAGCCCACTTCCGGATCATTGGCATCAAACTCAGGCATATCCCTTAAATGCCAGGCTACCGCCTGAATCAAGGTTCCATGAAAGTTGCCCGCACCCGGATGCACCACCATACCTGCTTCCTTGTTAACCACCATCAGCTGGTCGTCTTCATAAACCACATTGATAGCGATTTCTTCAGGTTTGATACTCGTTTCGTGACGAGGACGGTCAAGCATCAGAGTAACCAAATCATTAGGGCGCACCTTATAGTTGCTCTTTACCGGTTTACCATTGACATGGATGAATCCGGCATCAGCAGCCTGCTGAATACGGTTACGGCTCTGATAGGCCATCTTATCAGCCAGGTATTTATCGATGCGGATCGGATCCTGGTTGGCATCCACCTGCACCTTCCAGTGCTCATAGAGTTCATCTCCTCCTTCACCAGAAGCTGCGTTTCCTTCCTCCATCTGGAGTTCTTCATCCAGTTCGTCCATATCTCCTGCATCATCAAACCCGAAGTCATCCTCTACAGGAGCATATACCTTATTATATATATAATCTAAAAATATCATTCGTATTACTATTGAATTCTTCACTCATCGTTCTTCACTCTTCACTTTTCATTTCTCCTACTCCACCACTTCCTTCTGATGGTGTTCATGCGAAGGAGCAGGCTCTGTGGTTTCCGTACCAGGAACCACCTCGAAGTTGTCTTCATGAGTTTCTCCGCTCATGTCACCTTCGCCTTCCATCACATCTTCTTCGCCGTGATAAACCGGGTCTACCACATCGATGGAATCATCAACACTCCGTTTACCATTGCCAACCTGTATGACAAGCACATCATCGATAGAAACTTTATCACCAGCCACAACATGCTTACCCTTTACGAGGATACCATAAACCCAATCCTCTTCGCCAGGAATATATTCAGGTGTACCCAGTTTGAATCCCATAGCAGTAAGTTTAGCCATTGCCTCTCGCAACGAACTGTTGTCAATGACATCAGGAATGGTGATACGTGGAGAATGATCTGAATTGATGGTAACATAGATAACATGTCCCGACTTTACCACTTCTCCGAAAACCGGAGTCTGCTCCAGAATAACATCAGGCGGCAAAGAGCGGACATATCCCGTATCCGTTACAACAATTTCCAATCCCGCATCATCGAGGATATGTGTAGCATCATCGATATTCTTGTATCGGATATCCGGCACACGGATGGCCTCACCATGATGGGTATAGATATCGATGCCGTACTTGACACCGACACAGAGCAACACCAGCACCAGAATCATGGCACCGATATTCCCCCAAAGGTACTTACTCTTAAACTTATTTATAAACTCTGATGAAGTCATATATTATTTTTTGGTGCAAAGATACAAGTATTTGGGGGAAGAACAAAATAAAAAGGAAAGTTTTTGCACTCTTACCACCTAATTTTATGATATAAAAACAAAACATCTTTGTTCCCAAAAGAGCAATCTCAGAAAAGAAAGGGGCGTTATAAACAACAAAAAGCAGCAAAGAATACCTCTTTGCTGCTTTTAATGTCATCGTCAACAGACGAATCTTTCCTCGGAATTACTTTCCGTGGTGCTCGTCAGATACAGTTAACTTCTTACGGCCATGAGCACGGCGAGAAGCCAATACGCGACGACCATTCTTAGTTGCCATACGCTCACGGAAACCATGCTTGTTTACGCGACGACGATTGTGAGGCTGAAATGTTCTTTTCATTTTTCTTATTTATTTTT
>ERZ1034949.153-NODE-153-length-47396-cov-14.009421_pt1 | contig 47396 bp, 44 predicted proteins | sample MGYA00520590_ERZ1034949 | MGnify/ENA primary metagenome ERZ1034949 (study PRJEB33766, sample SAMN09781752) | gut metagenome | biome: gut microbiome | host: Homo sapiens | place: Madagascar | study: EMG produced TPA metagenomics assembly of the PRJNA485056 data...
ATTTATTTTTTCTTCTTTATTAAGTTTTTTAAAATGCACATTCAGACCTTCCATTATAATTTGTCTGATTGTCATTCTAGGATTCAATGAATTATACGGGTCTTGAAATACTATTTGTAAATTCTTATTAAAGCGCTGTTGTTTTTTGTTATTATCACCGCTAAATATTTTTACATTTCCACTATGTTTTAATAAGTTAATCATAGCTAACGCCAATGAAGTTTTCCCCGAGCCGGACTCTCCGACAATTCCTATTGTTTCGCCTTCTTTTAATTCAAAACTTACGTTATCAACGGCTTTAAAATCAGATATCACCCTTCCCCATATATTTCTTTTGCGCGGAAATCTGACTTCTATATTTTGCACAGACATAACAACCTTATTTTTATATTTTTTGCGTAAATTCAATAATAAAGTTGAAGATATTAACCTTTTAGTATAAGCATTTTGCGGATTTTCAAAAACATCTTCTGCTGTTCCATATTCAACTAAATTTCCTCTATACATCACAGCTATATAATCTGAAATTTTGTGAACTAAACGCAAATTATGACTGATGAAAATTATTGACATATTAAGTTTGCGTTTTAAATCCAATAATAAATCAATAATTTGCTCCTGAATTGTCACATCCAGCGCCGTTGTCGGCTCATCGGCAATCAAAATCTGCGGATTATTTGCTATAGCCATCGCTATCATAACACGTTGCCTTTGTCCTCCTGACAGTTCAAAGGGATAAGCGTTAATTTTTTGCTCAGGATTTGGAATATTTACTAAATTTAGTAATTCCAAAGTCTTAGCTTTGATTTCAGTTTTGCTTAAATGTTGATGCAACAGCAAACTTTCTGCAATTTGCGCACCGATTTTATGCAAAGGATTCAGCGATGACATAGGTTCTTGAAAAATAAAAGATATTTTATTTCCGCGTATTTGCCTGAATTTTTCTTCAGCCAAACCTATAAGTTCCTGCTGATTAAATAAAATTGAGGAATTTTCGGAATGATAAGCTTTAGGAAACGGTAATAATCCCAATATAGACAAGGCCGTAACCGATTTTCCTGAACCTGATTCTCCAACAATTCCCAGTATTTTCCCCTGCTCTAAACTTATATTAACGTCATTTACAGCACAAAAATCAGTCTGCTTGTTGTTTTTGAAATATACCGATAGATTTTTTATTTTTAATATTTTCATCGGTTATTTTTCCTTGTATCAAAAACATCACGCACGCCTTCGCCAATAAAAATAAGCATTGAAAGCAACCCTGAAAGCACAACAAAAATGCTGATTCCTATCCACGGAGCCTGCAAATTGTCTTTTCCTTGACGCACTAAATCGCCTAAAGATGGATAATCTGTCGGCAATCCAAGTCCCAAAAAATCTAAAGCACTCAATGATGTTATAGCTTCGGCCATAATAAACGGAATAAAAGTAATAGAGGTCACTAAGGCGTTTGGCAGAATATGTCTGAACATAATACGAAAATTGCTAACTCCTAAAACTTGAGCCGCTTTAACAAATTCAAAATTTCGTAGTCTCAAAAACTCAGCGCGCACCATACCGGTTAGTCCGGTCCAAGAAAAAAGCAACAAAATAATCAATAAACTCCAAAATGTCGGTAAAAAAACACTAGCAATAATTATTAAAATAAAAAGCTGAGGCAAAGAATCCCAAATTTCTATAATTCTTTGTAAAATAATATCCGTTTTTCCGCCAAAATACCCTTGTATGGCACCTATAAATATACCTATGCCTGATGAAATCAGAGTTAACAATGCAGCAAAAATCAATGACAATCTGACGCCGTATAAAATGCGCGCCAACACATCACGCCCCTCCTCGTCTGTTCCCAACCAATGTTTTTTATTTGGAGCCGAAGGTGTCGCACTTGCTAGATAATAGTCTACAGTATTATAAGAAAACGGTATCGGAGGCATAATCATCCAACCGTTTTGTTTTATATTTTTTTGAATCAGACTATCGCTATAATCAGCCGAAGTTGGAAAATCCCCGCCCCAAAATTTGTCTGTATAATCATGGAATATCGGAAAATATATTTCATTTTTATACTTTACAATCAAAGGCTTATCATTGGCTATGACATTAGAAAACAAAGACAGAACAAATATTGCCGAAAGCAATAGCAAAGAAACATAAGCTCTTTTATTTTTTTTGAAAATGCCGTTTTTTTTACTAAAAAACATGCTTATAATCCAAAATCAATTTCATCGTTTTCTTCTTCTGTTTCATTTGCGTTTTCAGCAGATTTATCTTTTTCTTCTATTTTTTCTTCTTTTTCTCCTATTTTTTCAACATTTTCCGTAAGTTTTGTTTTATCGTCTTCAATTTTATCATTTTCATTTTTTTCCGATAAATTATCTTCAGAAGTTTGATTGATAATGTCTGTTTCATCCGTAGTGGATGTTGACGTTTCTGTTGCATCTGCATCTTTGAGACTTTCTGTTTTTTTATCATCAGTAGTCTCAAAATGTTCATTTTTTTCAATCAGAAGTTTTTGATTTTTATTTTCCAGACGTTCTTTGTTTATAACTTTCCAACTTTCAAACCATGTTTCAAAATTTTTGCTGACATTGTCAGAAATATTTAAAGAAAGTTGACCCAGCTCATTATTCAGATTGCTGACAATTTTTTCATGCACGCCTAAATTAAGTTTTTTATCACATTCGTTTTTGCCATGCAATAATGACAACAATATTTGATTTGTACTGCAAAAACGCCAATCAACCGGCTTTTTCTGTAATGTTTTATCAAAAACGGCCATATTTACGGAACGATTAGCAATAAATTCATCATTAAACATTGCTTCTTTTTCTTTTTTGAAATTATTTACGCTGGATGTTCCTTGTATAACAATCGTTGTGTTATCGAGTAGATTTTTATTGCGCATCTGCTGCATAAAATATTCTAGTTCACCATATAAACAGCGAGTTTGCTGCAAATACGCCAGTTGCCGCTGTTGGCTTAAATCATTTTTTATCCACGGAAGGCTCGAAATATCATACCATTCATCTGTTGGTTTAATTTGGCAAAACTCATTATAAATATACATGTTTGACGGCAAATCGACAAACACAAAATAAGCCTGCTGTCCTTTATCTTCTTCTATGTTTTGTAATAAAATATCAAAAGTTTTAATGGAGTTAACAACATATAAATTGCTGTAGTCAATTCCCACCATAGGCGCATTATCTAAATCGGCAAACTTGGTTAAAAATGAAAAAACAGATGACATATTATTAACAATCTGCATACTAGCCAGCCATTCCATCAACAATATATTCATTTTAGATAAAATTGACAGGCGAATATCATAAATATTTACAGGTTGATTTATTTTTTCTATACAACGGTCGACACTAATTTCATGATTGGTATGACACATATCAAAATCGCGAGATTTATACGCAGAAATCATATAGTTTTTATTGCGGAAATAATCATACAGACTGTTGTCTTTCAGGTTTATCAATTCATGGCGAATATTAAAGAAACGCCAATATTCGGAAAGAAGCCTCGTCTTTAAAATATGCTCTGTGCTTAATTTTTTGGAGTCCGGATTTAGCGACAAAGTCATATTATGGAGAAACGAATCTTCTAATGTAAAAGCTTTTGGATATACCGTAAAATTATTTTTTTGATAAAAACCCTGCATAACGGTTTGTGTGCGAGCTGATTCAGGGTTATTAAATTTAGATAAATAAGCATAAGATGACAGATTTGGCAGCATAAAATACACAAAACGTTTATTTTGACCTGTTACCTGTTTATCTGACCGATATGTTTCTAAAAATTCCGGTGAATTAGGTTGTCCTATATATGATGAATAAATGTGAAAAAACAAAATACCGGACGCGACCATAAATAAAAAGCGTGCAAATAGATTGCCGTAATAAAATATGCAATAGCATATCAGAGCAAAAACCAGACCTATTACTGTGTGAACCGGCACAGAAGTTGTACCGATGGAAAGTATTTGCTGAATTGTTGAAAATTGGCGATATAGCACAAATACCAAAGCAAATGTAACCAATGACGCCACACAATTTTTCAGAATATTGTTAAAATGCACCAAATAAACAATTAGTGATGAAAACACCAAAAAACCTAATAAAATTAAAGATACTTCAGGAATTGGAAAGATAGAATCTCTGAAAAGTTCAATATTACCAGAACCCGAAAATAGAATAAAATCTATAGAAAGCAAAAATGTAATATATAGCGTTAATATAGAGTTTTCCATAAATGCTTTTTTTAATGGACTTTGTTTATTGGGGATACCGTGACGGGAAAATCTTCCTTCTATATCATGCTTCAGAGGTGCCGCAGTATTCTGTGGCACCGGAGAAGTATAATCAAAATCATTCATAAACATCAGTTATCTAACTTTTCTCTTACTAATTTATTAACAATCGCAGGATTAGCCTTACCTTGAGACATTTTTAAGGTTTGTCCGACAAACCATCCTGCCAAATTTGTCTTACCATTTTTGTAGGCTTCGACATTTGTTGGATTTGAAGCAATTACTTCATCTATAATAGCCTCAATAGCACCGGTATCAGTAACTTGTTTTAAGCCTTTTTCTTCGACAATTTTTTCAGGATTTTCACCGGTTTCGCTCATAATTTCAAAAACATCTTTGGCGATTTTACCAGAAATAACTTCTTTACTGATAAGTTCTACCAGTTTTCCTAAATTTTCTGCGCTGACAGGGCTATGCTGGATATCCAACTTTTTCTTGTTAAGCATAGCAAAAAAGTCGCTCATCATCCAGTTTGCTACTTTTTTAGCGTCATGACCAGCAGCCGCTTGCTCAAAGAAATCGGCAACCTCTTTATTTTCGCATAAAACAGCAGCATCATAAGATGTTAATCCCAATGTATCAACAAAACGCTGTTTTTTAGCGTCAGGAAGTTCCACCATTTCTTTTTTGATTTGTTCAATATATTCATCACTCAAAACTAACGGCGGCAAATCAGGTTCCGGAAAATAGCGATAATCATGGGCAAATTCTTTTTTGCGCATTACTTTAGTTTGTCCGGTTGCCGCATCAAACTGACGTGTTTCCTGACATATTTCTCCGCCGTTTTCATATACTTCAACATGACGTTTTGCTTCGTTTTCAATAGCTTGCATAACAAACTTAACGCTGTTTACATTTTTCATCTCACAGCGGGTACGCAGCTCATCAGAACCATACGGACGGACAGAAACATTGACATCGCAGCGCATAGAACCTTCGTCCATATTACCATCGCAAGTCCCCAAATAACGTAAAATTGAACGCAGTTTACGCAAAAACGCTCCGGCTTCTTCCGGCGCACGAAAATCTGGTTTAGTCACAATTTCCATCAATCCAACGCCAGCGCGATTTAAATCAATAAAACTCTTATGCGGACTCAAATCATGAATAGATTTTCCGGCGTCTTGCTCAATATGCATACGCTCAATACCTATCACCTTTGAACTGCCATCACTCAAATCAATGCGTATACTGCCCTCGCCGACAATTGGAAAACGAAACTGCGTAATCTGATAACCACTTGGTAAATCGGCATAAAAATAGTTTTTGCGCGAAAATTCAGAATATTTGTTGATTTTAGCATTTAACCCCAAACCTGTTTTAACCGCTTGATGTACACATTGTTTATTCAATGTCGGAAGCATTCCCGGCATACCGGCATCAACAAAAGACACATTGACATTCGGGTCATCTCCAAATTCAGTTGATGCTCCGCTGAATATTTTAGATTGGGAAATAATTTGGCAATGAATTTCCAAACCGACAACAATTTCCCATTTGCCTTTGGCTGTTTCAATAATATATTCCGCCATTTTATTTCCTTTCAAACTTTGCATCGGCTTCAATTTTAGCAGCAACATTGAATATTGTTCCCTCATCAAAAGGCTTGCCAATCAGCTGCATGCCATAAGGCAATCCATCTTTAGACAAACCAATCGGCAAACTAAGTGCCGGTAGTCCGGCTAAGTTTATAGAAACGGTGAACACATCATTTAAATACATATTTATCGGGTTGTTTTTCATGCTTTCATCACCGATTGGAAAAGCGGTAACAGGCGATGTCGGAGTTAGAATAATATCGCATTGTTTAAAAGCATTTAAAAAGTCATCATGAATTAAACGGCGCATTTTTTGAGCTTTAATATAATAAGCATCATAATAACCGGCAGACAAAACATAAGTGCCAATCATAATACGGCGTTTTACCTCAGCTCCAAAACCTTCTGTGCGGGTGTTTATATAGAGCTTGTCCAATGTTTCTCCGTCTTTGCGCAAACCATAGCGAATACCGTCATAACGGGCCAAGTTTGAAGATGCTTCGGCTGGCGCCAAAACATAGTATGTTGCCAAAGCGTATTTTGTGTGAGGCAAAGAAATTTCCACAACTTCGGCTCCGCGGTCTTTCAAATAGGCAGCAGCCTTATCCCAAAACGCACAAATTTCAGGATTCATTCCTTCAGGACGATATTCTTTAGGCAGACCGACTTTCAATCCCTTGATATCTTTACCTAAAAAACTAACAAAATCAGGAACTTCTTTATTGCAAGATGTGGAGTCTTTAGCATCATATCCTGACATGCTTTGCAATAAAAGCGCGCAGTCTTTAACATCTTTGGCAATAGGACCGGCCTGGTCCAATGATGAAGCAAAAGCTACAATACCATAACGAGAGCAACGTCCATATGTTGGTTTTATGCCTACACAACCGCAAAAAGCAGCCGGCTCGCGAATAGAGCCTCCTGTATCGGTTGCGGTGGCGCCGGCACACATATTGGCGGCAACGGCAGCCGCAGAGCCGCCGGAAGACCCACCAGGGACCAAGTCGACATCTTTGCTCCACGGATTGATAACCGGACCGAAATAGCTTGTTTCATTGCTTCCGCCCATAGCAAATTCATCCATATTCAATTTGCCTAAAAAGATAGCGCCGTCGTCAAGCAATTTTTTTGTTACCGTAGATTCATACGGCGGAATAAAATTATCCAAAATGTGAGAACATGCTGTTGTGCGAATATTTTTTGTGCAGAATAAATCTTTGACACCCAGAGGTATTCCTTCTAAAAATCTATTTGTTCCATCAGCATAATGTTTATCGGCAATCTGCGCTTGTTCCAAAGCCTGAGCGCCGCATTCTGTCACATAGGCATTATAGCGTTTACCTACTTTCATATTTTCCAAATAAGCTTCTGTCAGCTCAACGGCGCTGAACTCTTTGTTTTTTAGCTTATCTATGGTTTCATGAACAGTTAACTTAGTAATTTCTTTCATTTTTTACTCCACAACCTTTGGCACCGCAAAATAATCATATTCTTTATCTGGAGCATTGGATAATACAGCTTCCTGATAATTTCCGTCTGTAATTTCATCTTCTCGCAAACGCAAAGTTGAGTCATTAACAGAGATTAAAGGCTCAATATTATCAGTATTTACCTCATTGAGTTCTTCAATCCAACTCAGAATTTTATTAAATTCTTCTTTTGTCGCTTCTATTTTTTCGTCATCAACTCTCAGACGAGAGAGAAAAGCTACTCTTTTGACGGTTTCATTATCTATAGCCATTGCTTTTTTACCTCTGTTTACATATTTATTTTTATCGGCAACATTACAGTATCATATTGTAAGCGTTTGAAAAGTTTTAAATTCGTGATATCAACACCGCTTTGTTCTATCAATTGTTCTGCACTTATGCTTCCGGTATCGGCAATCAAATCACTCAGTTTTTCACCAAAACTTTTTGCTTTAGGATAAGATGTTATTATAATATTTTGATTTTTATCAATTTTTCCTAATTCCATTGCTTTAATAATAGCTTCTGAGCTGCCGCCAAATTCATCAATCAATCCCAAAACAAGAGCCTGCCGTCCTGTCCAAACCCGACCGCGGGCAATTTTATCCATCGGCTGAGTTATTTTACGATTTTCTGCAACTTTTGCCGTAAAATCATCATAAACATCATCTAAAGATTTATTAAATATCTTTTTTTCCGAATCGTTAAAATGCCGGTTGGGACTTAATATACCGGCATTATCGCCAAAGTTTAGTCGATTCCAGTTAATTCCCAATTTTTTCCATAGTTCGGAAAATACAATTTTTCCGCCCAAAACCCCGATAGAACCTGTAATTGTCATCGGTTCGGCAAAAATATAGTCGCCGGCCAATGAAATAAAATAGCCTCCGGATGCTGCATATGCCGATTGAGATACAACAACCGGAACTTTTGCAGTTTCTTTTAACTGTTTTAGTGCAAAATAAATTTCATCTGCCGCATTATAACTGCCTCCAGGACTGTTAATCCGCACAACCACGGCTTTTAGGTTAGGCAGTTTTTTAATTTCATTTATATCCTCAATAACATTTTGACTGTTTATCACATTGTTTTGCCTGATATTATTTTTGTTATCATCATCAATTATTTCTCCAGTCAAATTCAACATGGCAATAGTCGGCAAATCTCCGCTGTTAGAATATAATCCGGCAGCATAATCGCTTATATTTATAAAATGTTCTGCTCCGTCTTCTTTTTTCAATTTATCTTCAAGCTGAGACATATACATAATACCGTCAATCAGTCCGAGTTTTAGTCCTTCATCTGCGGTTAAAGGTGCTTTATTTATAATATTTTCAAACGAATCTTTCAGTTTGCGGTTTGCCGAAATATCTAATTTAAGCTCTCCCATCAAACTTCCGCCCAAATTATTCATTTCTTCGGCATAAGCTTTAGAAATCTTAGAATCCGTTAATGATGCCATAGCGTTTTTATATTCATAACGAGAATAAAATTCCGGAGAAACCCCTATTTTATTCAGTAGATTTTTTAAAAACGGAATTTCTATGCTTATTCCCGTCAATCCTATATAAGTATGCGGCTGCATATAGATTTGTTTGAAAAATGAAGCTAAATAATATTCGCTGCTTCCCTGCCCTAAATTTCCGAATCCTTGCGAAAAAACAACAGTTTTTTTGCCGGTACTATTAAATTTAACTATAGTTCTTGCCACATCTTGCAATTGCGCCGGTTCTAAATTTATGTTATTTATTTTGACAATTATTCCGTTAATATCATCATCATTTGCTGCAAATTCCACAGCTTGAAGCATTTTAAAAAATGATATAGGTTTTTCATCCGTTAACTCTGTTAAAATTCCCGTATTGTCAGATTCGTTAAAAGGTTTATTGAAATCAATTGTTAGAAACGAATTTTTTTCTACAGGTTTTGGATATCGGTTTATTATACCAAACACCAACAGACCGATAAGGCTGATTAACGTTACAGCGCCTACAGTAATACATAGAACTTTGACAAAGTTTTTTATTTTATTCAAAATAACAAACATTTACATTTCCTTATCTGCAATCATTTTTTTGACATAAGGATATTTTTTCACAGCTTCGGCATTTAGTTCTGCACATTTATTTTCTATAGTATTCTGCAATTCGGTCATAAATTCTTCTTTGGTCTTATTTTTGGCGCTTATTGGCGGTAAAAATTCAAACACAGCGGTTCCCGAATAGCGCATAAATGAATTTTTTGCCCAAAACAATCCCGTGTTGATGGCAACCGGAACAACAGGCAAATCCAAATTTTCCGCTAAAAAGAAAATACCCGATTTATAGCCTTTGGTCGTTCCGGGTTTGCAGCGTGTACCTTCCGGAAAAATAACAACCGGACGACCGGTATCTGTTTTCTTTTTTACTTCGGATAACATATGTTTCATAGCGCTTGCTCCGCCTTTGCGGTTTACGGGTATCATTCCGTAAAAGTATTGCGCCCAACCAAAAAACGGCAAAAAAATCAGCTCGCGTTTCAAAATATAAGTTGTCGTTGGTGAAAATTGTGTAAAGGAATATGTTTCCAGCGCTGACTCATGTTTACAAGCATACAAAACATTGCGATGACGGATATTTTCAGCACCGCGTACTTCAAGCTTTATGCCTCCGAACACGCGTACCCAAAACAAAGCCACAGGCATAACGACCTTATCCCAATATTTAATCGTAACTTTTTGCGGCAATAAAGCCAGAGGCAGCTGAATTATACAGCCGATACCCAAAGTTCCGAAAAAAAAGATATTAGTCAATAAAGAACGAATAAACAACATATTGCTTTCTCCTTAATAAATATGTAAATGCCGGCAGATATACACCACCAAAAACTTATTATATTCCATAATCAACAATCGGAATGTTCCCCAGCTTTTCCACCATTTGATATTAACATTCGGCGAATAAATAGGATTTAAAATAACTTCCAAATCATTTTCTTTTGTCACATAAATAATAAATTCCTGCAGACTGCGCGGAATATGATAGCTGGATGTCACCAATCGGATGGATTTGATATTGTTCTTTTTAATCCATTCTTCAGCTTCTATGGCATTTTCAATAGTGTTTTTTGCTTTGCGTCCAAGTTCTATTTTACTTTCATCATCGGCTTTTATCTTTGCTTGTTTTTCTATTTGGCTGATAGTGATATTTTCCGGTACTCCCGATATAAAAAGTTTATCAGCCAAATTTTCATTTAAAAGCTGTATACCTTCCAAAATGCGGTTTCGCCCACCGGTTAAAACGATAATGGCATCTGTTTTGGTTGTTTTATCTATTTCATACGAATTTATATAGTGTGCAAAATAAACAAACCCCAAGCACCAAGCCGCCAATAAACTTAATCCGCCATATAAAATCAAACGCCGAATCAAATCATTTTCTCCAAAGATTTGCGAACTGTCCAATAAGACATTCCCATAGCATAAAGAGAGGACAACAATGGTGTAACCATTATCAAACTCCATGCCAATGTTGAAAGTTGCGCACCTTTAATAAGTCCGCTGCCGGTTGAAATTCCGTATTTTGCCACCAGAATAATACTTGGCACAGCCGCCATAAGTCCGATAATTCCCGAAAAAAAGCCGATTTTGGCAAAATTCTTGGCATATTGACGCGCGATATAGTCATCTTTTGCACCGATGATATGTAAAATTTCTATCGTATTCAGATTTATACCCAAACTGGTGCGAGTTGAATAATAAATAGAAAAAGCGCAAATACCGATAACCATCAGCAAAACTGACAAAGCTATATTTTTAAGCGATGAAGCAAACTTTATGAGACGATTAAGCCACAGCCGGTGATTGTCTATTGACGCATTTTCTGAAATTTGCCGCAAACCTCGTGTAACTTCATCATAGTTAAGCTCCGTATTTGGTTTTAATTTTACATCCAGCAACATGGGAATCGGCAGCGAAGATATATCAACTTTGTTGCCGAGCCACGGTGTCATGAGTTTTTCAACTGTTTGCGCGTCTAAAGCTTTAACACTTTTAACATCTGACAAATTCTCCACATATTGCAAAACTAAATTTTGAATTTCCTGAGTTTTAGCCACATCCACATGCTTGCTTTCATCTTCAATCGGAATAATTTGAACCGTAACCGAACCCATAATATCTTTTTTCCAGTTATCGGCCATGGCGTTAATAGCCATTACGATTGCCAGCACCACAATAAACAGATACATATAAATAGAAGTCAAAACATACATAAAAGCTGATGTATCATCATCTTCTGTATTGATTTCGCTGCGACGTCCTGTTACTAAATCGCTTTTCATCCGTAAATTCTCCCTAAATCTTTTTAAGTGCCGGATATAATTTAGCCGCGTGATTAGACAAAGCAATGCGCGGATAATTATAGGTGGAGGTCAATTGTTCGTTGTGTGTTGCCAAAACAACGGTGGTACCCACCTTATTTAATTCCACAAACAAACGCATAAGTTTTCCGGCGATTTCTGTGTCAACGCTGCCTGTCGGTTCATCGGCAAACAAAATTTCCGGACGGTTTATCACGGCTCTGGCAATAGCCACGCGTTGTTTTTCGCCGCCGGAAAGCGAAGAGCATATCTTATAAATGCTTTTATGCAGTTCCACCCATTGCAGCAGTTCTGTAACGCGCTTATAAATTTCTTTTTCTCCCATACCGCGCACTCTTAAAGGCAGCGCAATGTTATCGAACACGCTTAAATGCTCCAACAGCCGGAAATCCTGAAATACAACTCCGATTTTTTGCCGTAAGCCGGCCAAAGTATCGCGATTGGAAAAATTTATATTATTTCCAAACACTTTCAAAGTTCCCTTATGAGGTTTCTTTATCAAATATAACATATTAAGAAGAGTGGTTTTGCCGGCTCCGCTCTTACCGGTTACAAAAGTGAAAGACCCTGGTAAAAGTGAAAAATAGACATTTTGCAAAACATCCTCGTTGCGTTCATAGCCTACTGAAACATTTTGCAAATCTATAATCGGCTGTTTTACGCCAGTTTGGTTATTTTCCATGCATTCCTCCAATTTTATATTAAGAATATATCAATAATCCGTATAATAAAATACTTTTTTTCTTTTAATCTGCAAATTTTTAGAATATAGTGCAAAAAAAAGAGGTTAGTATGTTAATAAGTTGTCCAAAATGTAATGCCGTATATCAGATTCCAGATGCTCAAATTCCTGTTGACGGCAAAAAATTTAAATGTGCAGAATGCGGCGGCGTGTGGACCGTATATCCGCAAGATATAAAAAAAGCCACCCCTGAAACAGCTGTTCCTTCAGTATCGGATTCTGCTGCCGAACGCGTATCTGAAAGCAAAACAGATGCTCCGCAAGCGTCTGCTCCGGCTCCGCAGATAAAATCACAAATTGTCAGTCCGCAAACACAAGCTGACGATGATGTGGAAAAAATGTTTAACCGTCTGTCTCAAGACACAAAAGGTTTGTTTAACGGTAATTCTTCTGCCAACACCAGATGGGATAAATATAAAATCAAATTAAGAATGTTTTTTTCACCGTTTGTGGTTAATTGTACTTTGGTACTTTTGCTTTTTGCCTTTACGTTTTATATCGGATACGCCAATCGTTTTTATATTGTTTCTAAAATACCTCAATTGGAAGGTTTTTATAAAAACATGGGATTATACAGCCTTTACAAAGGACGCGGATTGATTTTTAAAGGCATAAAAACCCGCTATATGACACGCCGCGGTAAAATACATTTGGAAGTATCCGGTTTAATTTATAATGAAAGCGATATGAAAACTGCCGTATTGCCGATTAAAGCCGAGCTATACAATAAGCAAGGTGAAAAACTTAATGAAGTTGTGAAAGTTTTGACTATTGACCGATTGGCTCCGAGTTTCAGCGCTGTTTTCAGGGTACTTATTCCTGATAATACTCTGGAAGAAAAAACTGTCATTTTGAGCTTTACGGAAAATGCCGAATAAATAATTAAAGGAGATAAATATGTTAAGAGAAGATTTGCAAAACAGCTTGAAAGAAGCTATGAAAAGTAAGGATATGAAAACTGTAAACGCCGTGCGTTTGATTATCGCCGGACAAAAAGAAAAAGACGTTGAAGCTCGCGGCAAAGGTTTGGAAAAAGCCGGCGATGCCGAATTGCTGGCAATGATGCAGACAATGATTAAACAAAGAAATGAATCTATAAAAATTTATACTGAAGGCAATCGTCCGGATTTGGCCGAAAAAGAGCAAGCAGAAATTGATGTAATCAACCGCTTTTTGCCAAAACAAATGGACGCTGCCGAAATTGATGAAGCCATCAAAGCCGCTATTTCTGAGACTGGCGCTGCCGGCATACGCGACATGGGCAAAGTTATGGGTGCTTTAAAAGCAAAATATGCAGGTAAAATGGATTTTGGAGCTGCTTCTGCCGCCATTAAAAAGTTCTTGGCTTAAATTTATAAAGGCTGAACGGCTGCATAATGAACGACGATTTGCAAAAATTTTTAGATGAACTCCGTAGCAGAATTTCTATTGCCGATGTTGTCGGAAATAAGGTAAAATTGACAAAGAGAGGACGGGAATATCTTGGATTATGCCCGTTTCATAATGAAAAAACACCGTCATTTACCGTTAATGAAAGCAAAGGCTTCTACCATTGTTTCGGCTGCGGAGCGCATGGAGATATTGTCAAATTTGAAATGGACGCTAACGGACTTCCGTTTATTGAAGCCGTCAAAAAACTTGCCGATAAGGTCGGAATGCAGCTGCCTGTTTGGTCTAAAGAAAGCCAAGAACAAAACCTAAAGCGCAAATCGCTATACGAGATTATGGATATTGCCTGTGCCTATTTTGAAAAAAATCTGCGCATGCCGGTCGGAGCGCACGGCTTATCCTATTTTAAAGAAAAGCGCGCTTTAAGCGAAGAAACCATCAAAAAGTTCCGTTTAGGCTATGCGCCAAGCGGTAATGGTCTAAAAGCATTGCTATCCTCCAAAGGAGTGTCGGAACATGATATGGCTGAGCTTGGACTTATAGCTGTGCCGGAAGACACCTCGCGCGCATCTCATGATTTTTTCCGCGACAGAGTAATGATTCCGATTATGGATAAGCAAGGCAATGTCATTGCTTTCGGTGGGCGCATTATGGACAATAGTCAGCCTAAATACTTAAATTCGCCAGAAACACCGATTTTCAATAAACGCCGTATCCTTTATAATATGAATAACGCTCGTGAGCCGGCATATAGCGCCAAACGTCTGATTATCTGCGAGGGTTATATGGATGTGATTGCTCTGGACAGTTTTGGTTTCAGCTACGCCACAGCTCCGCTCGGCACGGCTCTGACCGAAGAACAGATTCTTGAAGCATGGAAAGTGTGCAATATCCCTACCCTATGCTTTGACGGAGACGGCGCCGGAATAAAAGCGGCAATTCGTTCCATAGACAGAGTTTTACCTATCTTGAAAGCTGGCTATTCGGTTAATTATATTTTTCTTAAAGAAAAAAAAGACCCAGATGAACTGCTGCATAGTTTGGGAGCTCCGGTGTTTGAGCAATATTTGCAAAAAGCCAAACCTTTAGTGGATATTTTGTGGCACAAATGCAAAATGAACAAAAACACCGACACGCCGGAGCAAAAGGCGCTGATAGAGAAAGAGACTTTTGAAGAAGTCGCAAAAATCAAGGATGAGCAAATCCGCAGTTATTATGCGCAAGAAATGAAAAAGCGTATTTATTACACTTTTGGCAAAGGTTCTCTGTATAAAAGTGCTCAAACCGCGCAAAACGGCACTCAGCAGCCGTCAGAACAACAAATTAAACAAACTTATGCGCCGCGACGTAAAAAGCCTGACACAGAACCTATTTATCATTTTGTTAAAAAACCACCGCTTAATGATTTGGTTATCCGCGGAATTATTGCCGCCATGCTTTTATATCCTGAACTTATTGAAAAATACGAAGAAAAATTGACGGCTTTTGAAATAAATGATTCTAAAATGGCAAAAATTCTGGCTGAAATTATGGAAATTCATCAAGAAGACGAACATTTGGACAGCGAACGCCTGATTGAAAAATTAAAACTAAATTTTGCCGCAGAAATTGGTGATTTATGGGAAATAAATATGTATAAATCCCAAAAATCCACCCTACCGAGTCTCAAATCTGAAATAGACAACGGATTATTAGAAATACAATTAAAACAAATTGATAGCGAGCTAAAAGAATGTACAGCTTTAATGGCTAAACAACCAGAAAACTCAACAGAGATTTATACTCGCTATCAACAACTTGTAACAGAACGCAATAATTTGATTCTGGCTAAAGAATAGCTTATTTAAATTCAAAACTTACGTCGCAGTCGGTATTTTTCTTGTCACAGGAAGCGCAAACTTCCTGAAAATCTTTTAATGTAGCCGTAGGTAAACATTTTTCTCCGTCTTGACAATACTTTGCTCCATAAAAATATATGTTATGCGCCCCCTGCCACGACCTTGCCAAATAAATTTCAGAGGACAAAGGCATAGCTATATTCTTAAACAACTCCAAACAAAAATCTTCTGCAAATCCTTCTGTAGTGGTTACATTATCAGCACTTTTAGTAAAACCGCCGATTTTTATGCTTACTGAAACAGCGCCTTTTCTAGTATACGGATAAACAATATTACCGAAAGTGTCATAAAAGGTATTGGTTGATTTTGTATAACTATCTGGTAACAACCCCAACGCATAAACGGTGTCTGCCAATGGTATTTGTCTAACCTGTTCATCTGATTTTAAGCTATCCAAATGCTCCAGAAGTCCGGCAAAAAACATAGAGTATTCTCCGATTGTCTTGTTCATTTTCCACATTCTCATCGCTTTGCTATAGCCTGCAATACCGGCAACGGACAGAACACCGACAATTGCCAGCACGCCGAGCATTTCTATCATACTCCGCCCGGCGGAAACCGCGTATATCTGCGCTTCTAAAGCAGTTTTACGCTGTCTCAAAAAATTTATGTATTCCCCGTATACACTAGGATTTTTTGTATTTTCTTTTAATTTATCAGACATATATTGAACTCCTAAAAAATTACAGAAAAACCGCTTAAAATAAGCGGTCGGAGAGTTCAACAATCATATCTGCTTAAATGATTCTTTTAGCCTTTAAAGCCATATTGTGTCAGAGATATATTATACAGCTTTTGAACATACGCTAAAAGCTCCCCGACCATATTGCTATGTATCGGGGATATATTTAGCTATCGGCAATAATCAAACCGCCGATAATTTAACGATGTTATATCCTAACACCGAAGCAGATAAGAGCCGTTGAAAGCTCCGCGCTAACCGCGCTTGTTTCAATATATAAAGAAATAAAATAAAAAGCAAACAAATTCTTATGGGATAAAATTTTATTACGTACCATGACTGTTTTTAATTTTAGCCACTTCACCGCGAGCGAGAGCATCGCAGCGTTCGTTTTCGGGGTGGCCGTTATGTCCTTTCACCCACAGCCAGCGAATTTCGTGCTGTTGCGTCAGCTCGTCCAAGCGCTGCCATAAATCCACATTTTTAACCGCTTGTTTTTTATTTGCCGTCTGCCAGTTGTTGCGTTTCCAATTAGCCAGCCATTCGGTAATACCGTTCATCACATATTTGCTGTCGGTATAAAGTGAAATATTGCACTTGGTTTTGAGCGCGCTCAATGCCATAATCACCGCCATCAATTCCATACGGTTATTTGTGGTGTTTTCCTCACCGCCGCTCAGCTCTTTTTCAATATCTTTATAGCGTAAAATCGCGCCCCAACCGCCTACTCCGGGGTTGCCGGAACAAGCTCCGTCCGTAAAAATCTCCACTCTTGCCGTCATTTATTCCACTTTTCGTAAAAATTCGTTAAAAAATTCATTGATAAGCCACTCGTTATTTTTTTCATCTGTCCGCAAAGCTTTAGCCACAAATGAGCGTAAATTATTTTTCAGTCCGCTTATTCTAAACGATTTTGGCGCAGCTCTTTCCGCTCCGACTACGCCGTCCAGCAGCAAATCATCTTCAACCAGCGGCGAAAGCACAATTTCTATGCGCGTAAACTTCAAGATTCCGCGCGGCGGCAGACGTAATTCCGGCTTGGTAATCAGGTTCAAATGCCCTGCTATTCCCTGAATAGAATACATTTGGTTATAATCCAAAAACCTCACTTTATTATTAACGCCGCCATAATTTTCGGTGGTGCAAGTCAGATAAAGCTCGCTGGCAATCACATTGCTTTCATTTTTGCAAAAAACATCAAACGAAACTTTGACATATTTGCGCACCGCCTTGCCTTTTTTGCTTTTCAGATACAGAATTTCTGCCTCGTCGTTCTGCACAATTTCCAACTTGCGGTTTTCTATCATCAGCTCCACATTAGGCTGCGGCTGCCGCCCAAACATTCCGGCAATAACCGAATACGGAGCCGGAACATTGTTTGAACCGGAGCGAATATAAATATGACTGCCGATTGTTGTCATCAGCGGAGACAAGTCGGATTTAGGAATATATGTCGCCAAATATCCGTCGCCGTTTTTATCGCAAGCAATTATGTGGTTGCGCACTTTATTATGACTTGGAATAGTGCAGCCGGAGATGGCGTTTTCTACCCAGCTCATAAAACGATGCACATTGTGAACTTTGACTTTGCTTTTCGCCACATCACCGACTTCACAGTCGCGAGAACATTCAACACCCCAAATAATCACTCCGCCTTCGGAATTGCCAAAACCGGATATACACTTAGAAAGATTGCGCCTATCGTCACTACACAGAGCCTGACCATGCTTGCCGGTAGAAGCCGCCTGCTTAAAGTCCAAAAACAACTCCTCCGTCTGCCGCTCGCGGATAAATTCATCAAGCGCGTCTTCGCCAAAATAAACCAGCTTTTCAAATATATCTTCAGCTCTTGACATGGCGGCATCTCCCGTTGTTGCATTTATGGCTTATAATATCACAGTCCGCTTAAAAACGCAAATATTTCTCTACAATATCATAGCTAGGATAGTCATGCAGATTGCCCAAAAGCGTATAAGTCGGCTTACTGGCAAACAAACGCCGCGCCACACGCTGAATATCATCTTTATTGATAGCGTTGATTTTTTCCACAATTTCTTCAACCGGAATCACGCGGTTATACAAAAGATGCTGACGGGCGATAACTTCGGCTGTGGAAGAAGAACTTTCCAAAGCCATCAGCATACTTGCCTTGAGCTGAACTTTCACCCGTTCCAATTCTTTGTCGGTCACATATTCATTAACAACTTTTTTCAGCTCATCAGCCACAACAGGCACATATTGTTTGATTTCTTCTTCATTCAAACCGGCGTAAATACCAAACATACCGCTGCCGGTGTGTGCGTTGGCAAAGCTGTATACCGTATAGACCAAACCGCGCTTCTCCCGAATTTCTTGGAACAAACGCGAAGACATACTGCCGCCCAGCAAGGTTGAAAGCACAGTTACCGGATAATAGTCCGCATCGTTATACGGAACTCCCTCAAAGCCAAGTAAAACCTGAGCTTGTTCAATATCACGGGTTTTGATAGATGAACCTCCGGTATAATGCTGCGCGTCTTTAACATAGTCTGTTTTTTCACGCAAACCAGACATACGGTCCTCCACCATTTTAACAAATTCATCATGGTTCAAATTACCGACAGCGGCAACCACCATATTTTCGGCGGCGTAGTTATGTTTCATATAATCATGCAGCTTATCGGCATTAAATGAGCGGACTTTTTCCGCCGGACCAAGAATACTGCGCCCCAAAGCCTGATTAGCAAAGGCTGTTTCTTGAAAATAGTCATAAACAATATCGCTTGGGTCATCGTTAGTCTGTTTGATTTCTTGCACCACGACTTCTTTTTCTTTTGCCAATTCGGCAGCGTCAAAAGTCGGCGCCATAATCAAATCGGACAAAACGTCAGCAGCCAATTCCACGTCATTTTTCAGCATTTTAGCATAAAAAGCCGTAAATTCGCGCGAAGTATAAGCGTTGGTTTGACCGCCCACATTTTCGATATCTTCGGAAATTTGCAAAGAGTTCCGTTTTTTTGTACCTTTAAACACGGTATGTTCAACAAAATGCGAAATTCCGTTTCTTTCAAGCGTTTCGCAAGCGCTTCCGGTGTTTACCCAAATACCCAAAGAAACAGTTTCAGTCTGCGGACGTTCAACAGAGGCAACTCGCAAACCGTTTTTTAACGTTGTTAATTTAACTTCCATAAAAAATCTTGCCTTATTCTAAAAAATTACATATGACAGTATTATATTGTCTGATTAGGATAAATCAACATAAAACTTATAAGGGGGTATATAATGGGGAAAAAATTACATTTTGCAGTAGTGCTTTCAGGCTGTGGCCGTGCTGATGGCTCAGAAATTCATGAAGCGGTCTGCGCCTTGCTTTGCATAGAAAATATGGGCTGCACTTATCAATGCTTTGCGCCGGATATTGACCAAGCGGCGGTGGTTAATCATCTAAACAACCAAGCTATGAATGAAAAACGCAATGTTTTAGTGGAATCTGCCCGCATTGCCCGCGGCAATATTTTAGATTTAAAGGCATTTAACACCAAAGATTTTGACGCCATTATCTTCCCCGGTGGACTCGGCGCTGTCACCAACTGGTGCGATTTTGCCGGACGCGGTGTTTCTTGCAATATCAACACCAGCATAAAGCAGGTTATCCGCAAATGCTGGGAAGACAAAGTGGTTATCGGCGCAATGTGCATCGCTCCGGTTTTGATTGCTTTGGTTTTGGCCGACAAACACGTTAAATTCACGCTCGGCGCCGGCGGCGAAACCGCCCAAAAGTTGGAAGAACTCGGCGCGATTCACGAAGAAGTAGGCGTTTCCGATGTTTGTGTAGACCGCGAAAATCTGGTTTGCAGCACTCCGGCATATATGCTTGCCACAAATATGCTTGACGTTTGTCAAGGCGCGCAAAATATGGTCGGGGCAATCTGTCAGCTTTTAGAAGAGCAAAGAAACTGACATAATCACAACGGAAAACGGATAGTTATACAGCATACTCCTGAAGCATCGCAATGTTCACAGGCCGATTTTATTTGAGCCAAAGTAGCATTGCTTAAACACATACGCCCGTTTGAGCAATAAGCATCGCCATAAAATGTTATATCGCCTTTAGTCGAATTAAAAGTGTTTATTGAATAAACAGCGGAATGCAGCGGCATCATAATATTGTTAAACATCTCGACGCATAGTTTAGGTGAAAAGTTTGCGGATATCTTGCTGTCTGCGGTTTCTTGCCAACCGCCTAAATAAAAATCCAGAAGCAAAACATTGCCGCCGCTATAAGACTGCACAATATTGCCGCTGTTATCCCACATTGCCTTATTATCTTCGGCTGTCCAGCTGGACGGAACAATATTTGTGGCGCGGGCAAAGTCTGTGAAATTAAATTTTCCAATACCGACCGGAACACTTTTTAAATCATCTATATGCTCCAGCAGACCATATATAAGATAGCTATATTCGCTGATAGTTTTATTAAGTTTGAACTTTTCCATCGCTTTGGAATATCCGGCAATTCCTCCGACAGAAAGTACGCCGACAATCGCCAATACGCCGAGCATTTCTATCATGGAACGACCGGCTGAACAAATGTCATTGCGAGCGGAGCGAAGCAATCCAGAACCCTCGCCCCTGCTCTGTTCCCTTAAAAATTCTATACTCTTAAACATCTTATTCCTCCTCAATTGTGTAAAAAAAACGACCGTTATTTTTACACACTCCAAATAAGACGCTGATAATTCTTACAAAACCACAAAAAACATCGCAAATATAAAAAGTTATTGCAAATTTTACCAACCTTTGCTAGATTACAAAAAACAGCCTAAAAACTGTCCATTTTAAACGGTCGTTTTTTTTACACACTTTTTGACACACAATAGCTTATTGATTTATTGATATATTTAATGAATATTTATACAAAAATAAAACAAAACTTGACATCCGCTATATTCTGTTTATTATAGAACAAAATTAGAACATAGGTGTAACATGTCAAAAATTGCATTAGTGGACTGCGATAGTTTTTTTGTTTCTTGCGAACAGGCTGATAATCCCGATTTACAAGGTAAAGCATTATGCGTTATATCAGGCGGAAACGGCTGTGTAGTTTCTCGTTCAAGAGAAGCTAAAACTTTGGGAATAAAAATGGGCGAACCATATTTTATGGCTAAAAAAAAATTTCCATCCGCAATTTATCTGAAAGGACGGCATTCACGTTATGAAGAATACTCCGCGAAAGTTATGAATTGTTTAAGAGAATTTACACCCGATGTAGAGGTTTGTTCTATAGATGAAGCTTATTTAAATCTGCAAGGCTTGGATAAACTGTATAAAAAAGATTTTACCGAACTGGCAACCGATATACGGCAAACTGTTTGGAATAAATGCAAAATTCCGGTTTCTGTCGGGGTTAGCAGTTCAAAACTATTGGCTAAGCTGGCTAGTGATAAAGCTAAAAACAACGGTGGTGTTTACTTAATCAATCAGGCGTCTCTATTATCTGTTTTAGAAAAAACTTCGCTTGAAGATGTGTGCGGTTTTGGACAGAAAAATACAGCTAAAATGAAAATATACGGAATTTTCAACTGTTTGGAATTTATAAAACAAAATGATAGCTGGATACGTAAAAATTTGGGTATAAATGGCCTGAATCTTAAATATGAATTACAAGGATACGCCGTAAACAAAATTAAAACTCTAAAAAGTCTGCCGAAATCTATTCAAAGCACTTCTTTTTTAAGTAAATTCACTTCAGATATGGCTGTCTTGCGCGCTTCTATAAAACATCATGTTCATTGCGCCGGACGTAAAATGCGTGAAGAAGATTGTTTTTGCAATGTCATAGGAATTATGTTAAGAACCAAAGATTTTCAGGTCTACAGCACTTATGCCAAATTACCGCAACCCTGCAACGGAGAGCAAGAATTGTTTAATGCGGCGCAAAGCCTGTTGCCTAAAATATATCTTTCGAATGTTTTATATCGCAGCAGCGGCGTAATGCTGGAACATCTGCTCAGCCGTTCCGATTTTCAACCTTTTTTATTTGCCGAACCGGAATATCACGATGATAAAATAAGCAAGGTTTTAGATGAATTGGAACAAAAATTTGGCAAAGACATAGTTAAAAACGGGTTGTTTTGATAAAAATAACATTTTATGATTGTCTACAAAAAAACTTCCGGTATTTAAATATACCGAAAGTTTTTGAAAAATCAGTTGTACCAAATCACTCTTGCCAGACAAGAATCTTCATCAAACTTGTCGCGCAAAGTTTTAAGTCTCTCTTTCATCATATAGGCAAACGATTTAATATGAGAAAACTCATTACGAAGCCAATAAATACCATTTACATCAAGCAAATCGGCATTTATCCCCTGTTCTTTGATAATTTGCAATGTTGCATTGATTCTATCGACATTGCGCATCATATCGTAGCAGTCTGTTTCATCAGGCAAACGCGGAGTTTTGTGCAGCAAGCAATTCTGCTCAATCATCCAATAGGCGTTATACCAAGAAACCCTGTCCTGCGTTAAAGACAAGGTAAATCTGTCCTGTTTAATACCAATCAGACTGTCCTTATTTGACAAATCCAATTCCGAAACAATCAAAAGATTGTTGCCATGAGCATATACCAAAGGCATGGGAGTTTTAAATTTAGATAACTGTTCCATAAATAAAAATATAAAGTTAATAATACATTCTGTATGTGTCAGAGTAGCTATATTGTTAATTTTTGTCAAGCACAGATTTATTATAATTTAAAAAAAATCTACGCACAGAACGCAGACTTTTTTATTTTATTTGAAAAATTTGTTTGTTTTAGGAAATCCGAATGGAACAACTTTTCCAATCTGCGCACGGTGTCCCAACCAGCCGATAAGCTCTTTTTCGGTACTGACTCCGCCGGCGCGGTTATAGCTGAAACCGTCCTCGCCTTTAAAAATTTGAATATCCGATATATTGCCGTCCTTATACTTTTGCAGCAACACACCATGACCGCGCGCCATAGTCGGTATTTCCTCGGCCTTAAACACCAGCAAACGACGATTTTCACCCACCACAGCCACATAATCTCCGGTCATCGGCAAGCAGAATTTCATATTTTCATCATCGGCGACATTCATAATTTTACGCCCGTTACGAGTTTGCGCCAGCAAATGATTTTCATCAACAATAAAGCCATAGCCTTTGTCCGAAGCAATCAAATAGCTTGTTCCAGCCTCATATACAAACATTGCCACAACATCGTCATTGTTTGCCAAATCTATCATCAAGCGCACCGGCTGACCAAAACCGCGGCCGCTTGGAATATCTTTAGCGGCAATGTTAAAGAACTTGCCTTTGTTATCCAGCAATACAATTTTATCCGTAGTCTGCGCATGCAAAGCATAGAGCAACGCGTCATCGTCTTTAAACTTAAACTCATCGTTCAAATCGGCATGACCTTTAATGCAGCGTATCCAACCTTTTTGCGACAAAATAACCGTAATCGGTTCTTTTTCTATCAACGCTTCCACCGGAACATCTATATCCGCAGGAGCTTCGGCAAATTCGGTGCGGCGACGTCCCAATGCCGTTTTTTTACTGTATTTTTCTTTAGTTTTTTTAATTTCTTCGGCAATAGCCTTCCAACGCTGCGCCTCATCATTATGCAATATTTCCAGATTGGCTTTTTCTTCCAGTAAATCGGAATGTTCGGCGTTAATCTGTTCTTCATCAAGCTTGCGCAAGTTACGCAGTTTCATATTCAAAATGGCTTCAGCCTGATTATCAGTCAGTTTAAACTCCGCCATCATAACTTTTTTCGGCTCGTCTTCTTCGCGGATTATGCGGATAATCTCGTCCAAATTCAAATAAGCAATTAAATAGCCTTCCAAAATTTCCAAACGCGCATTGATTTTACTCAAGCGGAACTTAATTTTACGCAGCAAAACAGCGTTGCGATGCACCAGATAGTCATGCAGCACTTCTTTTATACTCATCACTCTCGGCACGCAATCCAAATCCAACACGTTCATATTCATATTAAACTTGGCTTCCAAATCGGTTTGGCGGAATAATTGCTCCATCAGCATGGCGGCGTCCACCGTGCGGTTTTTAGGCTCCAGCACAATACGCACGTCTTGCGCCGATTCATCGCGTACATCGCTTAAAAACGGAAGTTTTTTATTCAGAAGTAATTCGGCGATTTTTTCTATCAGTTTAGATTTTATCACCTGATACGGAATCTCCGTTACCACAATTTGATACTGTCCGTGTCCCAAATCTTCGGTTGTCCACTTGGCGCGGATACGAAAACTCCCCTTGCCTTGTTTATAGTTATTCAAAATAGTGTCAAAAGAATCAACAATCACTCCTCCGGTTGGAAAGTCCGGACCTTTTAGGCGGCGTACCAGCGGTTCGTCATCGCAATCTGGATTTTCAATCAAATACAATAAAGCGTCGCTGATTTCGCTCAGATTATGCGGCGGAATATTTGTCGCCATACCCACGGCAATACCCATAGAACCGTTACATAGCAAGTTTGGCACCATTGCCGGCATCACAACCGGCTCGCTGTCTTCGCCGTCATACGTATCCATAAAATCAACGGCATCATCGTTTAAGCCGTCCATCAAATCAATAGCAAATTCTGTTAAACGAGCCTCTGTATAACGCATGGCAGCGGCGCCGTCGCCATCAATATTACCAAAGTTACCCTGCCCGTCAACCAAAGGATAGCGCACCGAAAAATCTTGCGCCAAACGCACCATAGCGCCATAAACCGCCGTATCGCCGTGCGGGTGATATTTACCGATAACATCGCCGACCACGCGTGCGCATTTTTTAAAACCGTTTTTTGGGTCCAAATGCAGCTGACGCATGGCATACATCAACCGGCGGTGAACAGGTTTCAAACCGTCGCGCACATCCGGCAGAGAACGTGAAACAATGGTTGACATAGCATACGAAAGATAACGTTTGCTCAATTCTTCGCCGAGTTGCACATCTTTTATTTTGGCATTTTCTTCAACCATTTTTCACCTACATTTTCATTTGATATTTTTTAACAACGTTCAGCAAATTAGCACGTTTTTCCGGTAATTGCAAGTTATGTCCAGACAAAAAATTTTTTGTTAAAAAAACTCCGGTCATTTTCAGTAAATCGGCCACTTCCGCGCGCTGAGGACAATAGTTTTTATCCACAATATAGTGCGGATAGGCATAGAGTTTGTCTTTATACGGCTCACCAACAGCAGCACACACCGCACGTCCGGTTTTGGGCGAGATGTACGACAAATCATTAGTCTTGCCTGTTACAGCGCATTCGCTCACATCTAACCCGACACCCAAAAAATCCAGCAGATAATATTCAAAAAATGAATAATATACCAGCCAATTATCTTTATGTATATGTTTAAAAAAATCTTCTATTATTTTGTAAAAACGTCCTAAATTATCATTTTCGGCAACACATACATCTAATAGCCGACAAAGCGACGACAAAGCTTCTATCTTATCTGTATCAAGCATAAAATCAGCTGTATGAGATTCCATCAGCTCAATACCTTTCAGGCTCAGCATATTTTCTTCTACCCGAGCGTAGGCATTAAAAGAAATATAGTTGCCGAGCTGAAAAACTCCTAAATTGCGTTTACTGTGCGCTCCGTTTATAAAACCAACGATTTTTCCGTGTTCAGGGCATACTAAAGTTGCAATCATCGACTTTTCGCCATGATTTTTCAATTTGATAATATATCCCTCGCCGCTGAACTGCATTTTGGCTTAATACTCGTGAATGATAGATTTATTAACCTTATCAAACGCCATCAGCTCGCCAATAACTCTTTCCATATCCGAAAGATAAATCGAGTTTGGTCCGTCAGACAAAGCTTTTTCCGGATTTTCGTGTGTTTCAATAAATACTGCCGCTACGCCAACCGCCACAGCCGCACGCGCCAAAACCGGAGCAAACTCCCGCTGACCGCCGGTGCAGCCGCCAAGTCCTCCCGGCTGCTGAACCGAGTGAGTTGCGTCAAAAATCAGCGGATAGCCGCAATCTTTGGCAATTTGCGGAAAAGCTCGCATATCGGTTACTAAAGTGTTATATCCGAAACTTGTTCCTCTTTCTGTTACGCAAATATTAAAATTACCGGAATCTTCAACTTTTTTCACAATATTTTTCACATCCCACGGTGCCAAAAACTGTCCTTTTTTGATATTTACCACTTTACCGGTTTTAGCCGCAGCCACCACCAAATCGGTCTGACGGCACAAAAACGCCGGAATTTGCAGCATATCAACATATTTTGCCACAATCGGACATTGCTCGCGCTCGTGTATATCCGTTAAAATCGGTAAATCAGAATAAAGCTTGCGGATTTCTTCAAATGTACGCATTCCCTCATCCAATCCGACACCGCGGGCGCCGTTTATTGAAGTTCGGTTAGCTTTATCAAACGAAGCCTTGAAAATATATGGAACACCTAATTTTTTGGTAATCTCCACCATTTTACCGGCAATAAAAATAGCGTGTTCACGGCTTTCTATTTGACATGGACCGGCAATAATCGCCAACGGCAATTTATTTCCCAGCTCAACTTTACCGACTTTAATCACTTTTTGTTCCATATTTTGGCTCCTTGTAATAAACTAAAAACTAAAACGCGAAAAGACAAACAATACGTTGCCGTCATTTTTAACCCCAGGCACATACGCCGCTTGCACATTGATATTGCGATAGCCGACACCAAACAATGGCAGAGGTAAAGGCACAGGAATATAGGCATATTCGTGACGCTGTGTCAGTCCCAATGTGTAGCCGATGCCGGCTCGCCATTGATTTTCATCGCCCGCGGTCCAGTTCCATTGGCGAGCATAACCAAAGTATGTTTCCAAATACGAGTTAGAATCCTTAAAACCCATAGCATATAGTCCGGACCAGGTTTGCTCATTGTTTGTACGAGAAATTCCCAAACCAAAACCCCATGCGTTTTCATTATATTTATCTATATGGCTTTTATCATAAGTCAAACGGTTATGCCAAGCATAAAAAGGCAGATAAATATCATAGTTATGAATACATCTGATTGTGTTGATATCATCGACCAAAAAATCTTTCCAATCGGTCAACATTCCGGCTTCTGCTGGTCTTACGCTCAAAAACAGCAACGCTGACAGTAATATTTTTTTCATTATTTTTTCACCTTATTCTTTAGTTCTGTTGGTGTGACAATACCGCAAGATATCACATATTTTATGCCGTCTTCAACACTCATATCCAACTTAATCACATCATTTTCAGGGACAAAAATCAAAAATCCGGAAGTAGGGTTCGGTGTTGTCGGCACAAAAATGCTGAGTGTTTTACTTTTTATCTTTTCATCGGCTTCTCCGCCGGTTTCATCTTTACTGACAAAGGCAATTGTCCATAGCCCTCTGCGCGGATATTCTACCAAAACAACTTTACTGAACGAGCGTGTTTTTTGAGATAAAAATGTTTCAAAAATTTGTTTCATAAGCGAATAAATACTGGATACTATAGGCATTTTCTGCACCAAAGCTTCCCATAGACGCACAAAAAACTTACCGACATAACCGGTTGTAAGCATACCGATAACAATCATAGAAAAAATCAGTAAAATTAAACCAGCACCCGGAACCGCGTATGGCACAAAATCGCCGATTGACCATTGCTGGGGAACCAAGCGGCTTGTGACATTGTTTATCCATATCAGTAGATGATAAGACATATAAACAGTGATGGCAACCGGAGCTGTTACGACAATGCCGGTAAAAAAATAACTTTTAATTTTACTGCCGACTTTTTTTGATGCTTCTTCTATTTTTTTTTCTTTCATTATTCCACTCTTCTAATATCATTGATAATCATCTGAATTTTTTTTCGTCCCTGCCATATATCAGTTTTTATTTGTCCGACCACATCAAACATCTCGGCATTGTTATTCAGCATCGCATTACCTATGTCATTATCCGCAACTCTAAAGGCTATGGCCTTCAAACTTCCGCCGTACGGAGAGCCTAAAAAGCAGCTTATATGTCCGCTGCCTACGGGTTTAGGCCGATTTATGTTTACATTTTTTATCATTATCAGAGGTTCTGGATTGCCTGCTCCATAAGGCTCAAGCATTGACAAACTGTCGGCAAAGTTCTCTGTGACACCGCTTAAAGCGATTGCTAAATCAACATTTAAGACCGGAGCAATTTTTTCTTTTCCCAAATGTTCTTCAACATATTCGCCAACAAATTTTTTAAATGCCGGTATTTGTTCTTTTGTCAAAGAAAAACCTGCCGCCATAATATGACCTCCGCCGCCGGTTATCACACCTTTTTCTTTGGCGGCAATAATCAAGGCTCCTAAATCAATTCCCTCTATAGAACGCGCAGAGCCTTTAACTTCATCTGGTTCAACTGACATCACAAATGACGGCACATTATAGCGTTCTTTAAGCTTTCCGGCGACTATGCCAATCACCCCCTGATGCCAATCATCGCCATAGGCAAAAGCTATGGGATATTCCTGCACCTGTCCTTCGATTTGTTCTATAGCCTTCAATAGCACATAGTTTTCAATATCTTTTCGCTCGGCATTAAGCGTATTAAATTTTTCGGCCAGCATTTGCGCCTCTGCCTCATTTTCGGTGCAAAGCAAACGGCTGCCCAAAGACGCATCGCCTACTCTGCCGCATGCGTTTATACGCGGTCCCAAGACAAAACCTAAGTGATATGCTGTCGGCATGCTATCTGTCTGAACAGATTTGAGAAGGCTTTTTAACCCCAAATTATTTTGCTGAGCCATAATTTTTAAGCCCTGTCGAACATAGGCTCGATTTAATCCCAACAGAGGCACAACATCGCACACGGTTCCCAACGCCACTAAATCCAACAGATTTTTCAGTTCCGGAGACGGAGAATTTTTATAAAATCCGCTATCGCGCAATTTTCTATTTAAGGCCACCAAAAACATAAAACCAACACCGACAGCTGACATATATGACAAATATGGATATTGATTATCTTCATCCAAACGTTTTGGATTTATGACCGCATAAACATCTGGTAATTTTGCCTCTGCTTCATGATGGTCTATAACTATAATTTCAAAGCCTTTCTGCGCCGCCCGATTCAATACATCAAACGCCGTTGTTCCGCAATCTATTGTGATAACGAGTTTTGCGCCTTCCCGTTCAAACTCGCCGAAAGCCAAATCGCTCGGACCATATCCTTCTTCGCGGCTCGGAATATGAACTTGAGGATTTATTCCGACGGCTCTAAAAAAGCGAACCAACTCAGAAGTAGAAGTAGCGCCGTCAACATCATAATCGCCGATAATTGCAATTTTTTCATTATTTTCAACAGCGAGAGCCACGCGCTCGACTGCCTTTTGCATATCTTTCAGCACATAAGGGTCAGGCATCAGATTTTGTAGTTTAGGGTTGATGAAATCATTCACTTCATCAAATGATATTTTACGCACACAAAGCAAACGAGCCAAAACAGCAGGCAGATTATATGACAACGACATTCTTTCGACCAAACCGTCATCAGCCGCCGCTAATTTCCAAATATTGCCTCCTAAAGATATTTTTTGATTATCCATTTAAAATTTTTATTCCTGATAAATGTAAAAAATTTCGACACGACGATTCATTGCCGCCGCTTTAGCGTTTATTTCCGGCACAGCCGGTCTGCTGTCGGACAATGCCTCATAACGCATTTTATGCAGAGGTACACCGGATTGCGCCAGACTTCTTACCACAGCTTCGGCGCGGCGGCCTGAAATTCCTAAATTTATCATGGTATGCTCAACCAATGTAGTTGGTCTGGTATGAGATGAGGCATGACCTATAACTTTTAAATCAGCATTCAGTTTTTTAGCCTTTTGCGCAATTTCCGCTATAATTTTCTTTTCGTCAGATGTTAATTTTGAACTGCCATCGGCAAAATAAATGACAGCGGCAAGCCGGTTGATTTTCGGCATTTTTCTGGTATGCACTATCGGACTGATTTTTGTCTGAGAATAAGCGCAAAAACGTCCGTTAAGCAAATCTGCGCAACCGGATAACACCAAAATTGATAAAAACAGCGTTCCAAGAGTTTTCATATTCATATCTCCACCTCTGTTAATTTAGGGCATTTTAATAAAAATCAGCTTTTCTGGCAAGCTTAAAAATTTATTTTATAACAAATTTTATCATTGAATTTAGCAAAAAATTTCTTTATACTGTATAGTAATGTTTAATACTGACTAAGGAGCGATTATGTTTAAGTTATTAAAAGTTATGGCTTTTTCGGCTTTAGTTTTGTTTTCTGCCTGCTCAGAAAAAAAGGACAACACCGCAGAAAAATTGATTATTCAATCCGGCGAAAAACAATATGAGTATGATGTTGAGGTGGCTGACACAAAAGAGACTTTGTATCATGGTTTAATGGGACGCAGCTCTATGTCCGAAAACGCAGGAATGATTTTAGATGTGACAATTGTTCCGCAAGATATGCAAGTTGCCATGTGGATGAAAGATACAATCATTTCTCTGGATATGTTGTTTTTGGATGAAAACGGAGAAATTTTCTATATCTACGAAAACGCCGAACCGTTTTCTACAACCGGAATTTATCCTCCGAAACGCCCACGCGCTGTACTGGAACTAAACGCTGGTCAGGTTAAAGCTAATAATATAAAAGTTGGTGATATGGTTAAAAACCGCCTGCTGGGTAATATAGATTAACTTAATCAAAAAAAGCTTTGTTACACAAAAAACTGTGAAGTCTTAATGATTTTACAGTTTTTTTATCAGTCTACATACAAAAGAAAATGTATACAAGCACTGCCCTGCCTATAAGCGTTGTAACTGTATAGCTCAACAAAGCGGCGGATGGACCTAGTTCATCTTCCAAGTCGGATTCATTGCGGCATTTTACTGTCCTTCCGGCAGCCATTTGCTCTATGCGTTCGTTATGCCACACATGGCTAAGACATAACGGTAAAAATGCATTGATTAAAACCCAAAACATTACAATCAAAAATGCGGCAAAAATTTTCCAGCTCACCAAATAAAACAAAACTGAAACAACCGCAAAAACAGTAATCAAAAAGAACATTGGCGACATAAAAACACCAATGTTCTTTATAGACAATAAATTTCAAATTAAATGATTTGAGTTTCAATTAAAAAAAGACCTCACATAATCATAAAAATTTCTGAAAATTTCATTCCAATTAACTATCAAAGCCAAAATCAGTACCAGAACGCCACAGCATAAAATCAAACCAAGTCCTTTTTTACTATTCAATTCAGCTTCAATTTCAGCTGGACTATAAGCTTTCTGCCCAACCTTTTCTTCTTCCAATTTACACTTCAAAAGAAGATAAAAAGACATCAGCATTCTCATAAATGCTAATAACAAAAAGATAAAGAACATTGTGAGCATGTCACTTTTCGAACTGAATGGCAATAAAACAATTGAAACACAAAATAAAATTGTGACCAACAATCTAAAATAACAATTATACATCTTGTAAAAAAATTAAGAATACATAAAAATAAAATTATGCGTTTAGTTTAGCGATATTTTGTTTTTTGTCAAGTTATTTACATAAAAAAAACCACAGAAGCATAGTCACTTCCGCAGTTTTTTTAATACATAGATTATTGTCTAAATTGCCCAGTTGAGCAATTCATGACAGGCTTTCTCCAACACCTCTTTTTTGCGGGTAATCTGTCTGTCATTCTTTGGCAAAAAATCTTTTATCAGCTGACGATATTGTTTTACAAGCTCAGCTCTGGTAAATTCGCTGGTTGAAATCTTCAAAATCTTCATAGCAATAGCTTTGCGAGCTGTTCCTTTTGGGTCATTCAAATCATTATACTCGCCGAATTTACCGTATTCCGGCAAAGCCTTACGCCAATATTCCTCGCACGCAATTTTCTTTTGCTTAGCTTTGTCTTTTTGGCATTTCTGCTCTGCTTCTTGCTGTTTTTCTTCAGCATTCAGACGTTGCTGCTTATGAGCAATTTCTATACGTTGTTGAAGTTCGGCTTCTTGCTGCTTGCGCAAACTTTCTTGCTGTTTTTTATACTCAGCCTGTTTTTTGCGCTTTTTCTCGTCATCTTGCTTTTGATGTTGACAACCTGACGATGCTGCTTTTTTTCGCTTAGATTCCGCAGGGTCAGCAAATTTATCTGACTTAATCTTAACAGACTTTGAGCGGAAAAATTCCGGCTCACAGCCCCCATTCCACATATACAGAACAACATAGACAGCCAATCCTATAGAAAAGACACCCATTCCACAGGCTACGCAAAACGTAAGAAAAGGCACAAAACCGCTAGTGACATAATTCCAGTACTCAGCACTCATAAATATAAAATTTAAAAATTAAACATAAAAATAAAATTATGCGCTTAGTTTAGCAATATTTTATTTTTTGTCAAGTTATTTATACAAAAATGTCATAGCAGATATTGCCCTTAATAAATGCTGATATTCTTTTACATTGAGCCTTATAAATAACGCTATCTTACGCAGTCGTCGCCATTAAAGTTGTAATCAGAAACAATGCCGCCGCGAATTATGAATGAGGTTTTACAATAATAAACCCCTTGCGGTGTGGGTAATCCGAATGATTGCACACGCATTGCCGAATAAGTCATATCATCGGCATATGGCTCAGTATCATCATCAATCGGCTCGTGATAGACTTTTATATATGTTGCCACAAAATCGTCCGGACCAATAGAATATGTGGTATTAGGATACCCCCACTCGGCGAATAAGGCATCTTCACTCTGCCCCAGCCATGCGGACAATTCGTCTTCATAACGTGCTGATGTCGGCTGAGCGGCGCATGAGATTAAAAAATTAAATAAAACAATCAGAGCAATGATTTTTCTCATAAATTTCTCCTTATTTCGATATCCGAGCAAGTTTCTGCCATTTTTTCAAAACGAGCTAAATTTTCTGGACTTATACAAATAGTATATATATTTTTATCTTCTTTATTTTCAAGTTTCAGAATATCGCTGTTTTGATAGAGCCATGATTGCAAACGCCCGTTTTCAATCGGCAATTTTATACGGCATTTTTTCTGTCCGTAAGCCAGTTTTTGTTTAATAAGCTCCAATAATCTGCCGCAGCCTTCGCCGCTGATTGCCGAAGTCAATACCTTATTGCCGCTGTTTGCAGTTTTGGTCTGCCAACGAGACAAATCTTCCGGCGGCAATAAATCCGCCTTGTTAAACACTTCGATATAATTGTCAGCGTTTTTAATTTCTTTTAGTCCTAAATGCGCCAAAACATCCAGCACATCGGCGCATTGCGCTTGGCTGTCCGGATTAGAAACATCTCGGATATGCAAAATTATATCGGCGTTTAGAACTTCTTCCAAAGTTGCTCTGAAAGCCATTACCAATTCGTGCGGCAAATCCGAAATAAAACCTACGGTATCGGACAGAATAATTTCCCGTCCCCCGTTCAGACTAATTTTACGCATAGTCGGGTCAAGGGTGGCAAAAAGCATATTTGCCGCCATAACCGAACTACCAGATAAATAGTTGAAAAGCGTTGATTTTCCGGCATTGGTATATCCTACCAGCGCAACAATAGGATAAGGAACTTTTCGGCGGGCGCTGCGCTGAATGCCGCGAGTCAGCTTAACTTTTTCCAAATCTTTTTTTATACGCACTATTTTATCATCAATAATACGTCTATCCAGCTCTATTTGTGTTTCTCCAGGTCCGCCCAAAAAGCCGGCACCGCCGCGCTGTCTTTCCAAGTGCGTCCAGCTGCGCACCAATCGCGAGCGCTGATAAGTCAGATGCGCCAATTCAACTTGCAGCGCACCTTCTCTAGTTTGCGCACGTTCGCCAAAAATTTCTAAAATCAATGCGGTACGGTCTATAACTTTAAGTTTTAGTTCACGTTCTAAGTTGCGTTGTTGAATTGGACTTAGCCGCGCATCAACAATTAGCAAATCTACATTTTTTTCAGTAATAATCGGCGTCAGACGCTCTAAAAACCCCTTACTGAAATAGGCAGACGGTTTTATTTCTTTTATTTTGAGACTTTCTTTATAGACTACATTCAATTTTATGGCTAAAGCCAATCCCTCAGCTTCAGACAAACGGCTTTCAGGCGACAAGCTGACCGGCGAGCCAAAAACTTCGGGACAAATCACAGCGGCGTTAATCAGCCTATTTTGCTGAATTTCTATCAAAAGCTATTCTTCGGCAATATCCACGGCAACACTCGGCATAATAGTCGACACCGCATGTTTATAGACCAATTGAGTATGACCGTCACGGCGAAGCAGTAAACTTTCTTCATCTTGCTGGGTTATAATTCCCTGCAATTTTACACCGTTAATCAAAAAAACAGTTACTGCGACTTTGCCTTCTTTAATATCATTCAAAAAATCACTTTGCACTTTATTCATTTTTATTTTCCTTCTAAAGAGATTTCTATAAATCAGTTTTGATTCTATGCTAAAAAAATCTATTCGTCTACAAGAATATAATTTTTACACATAAAAGATTAAGGTTGATAACCGATTTTTGTTCATTGCAATCAGCGCTGAAATATTTATACTTTTAAATATTTTAATTTCTATGGGGATTTACCAATGCTATATGGAATAATTGCCTTAGCTGTACTGCTTTGTTTATGTGGAGGAGCTTTGATTGCAGCTCTTAATAAAAATACACGCGCGATTGTGTTAAATGAAGAACTGACGCGTCAGCTTGATGAAATCAACAGCGCAAAAAAGCAGCTCGATAATGAAAACTATCGCCTGACAACAGAAAACACTCGTTTGCAAACCATGTTACAGACTCAGCAGCTGCATATGCAGGAACGTCTGCAAGACATTCAAAATAACAAAAAAGATTTAGAACTGAAATTCCGCGACATTTCAAATGAAATCCTAAATAATCAATCGCGACGCCTTAATGAATCACAAAGTCAGGTGTTAAGCGCAGTCTTATCCCCGTTCAGCGACCAACTGAAAGCGTTCCGCGATGAAGTAAACAAAGCAAATACGGAAAACATAAAAAATAAGACAAGCTTTGATGACCAATTCAAAAAACTAATGGATATGAATAATTGCCTTAGCCAAGACGCACAAAATTTGACTAACGCTTTGCGCGGCAGTAAAAAAATGCAGGGTGACTGGGGAGAAATAGAGCTTAACCGTATTTTAGAAGTTGCCGGTCTGCAAAAAAACATTGATTATTTCACCCAAGAAAACTTCAAAAATGAAAATAATCAAAATCTGCGTCCTGACGTTGTTGTCCGCCTGCCAAATAACCGCAGCGTTATTGTGGACTCTAAAGTCTCAATGAATGACTATATTTCTTATGTCAACGCTGAAGACGATGCAGCCAAAGCAGCAGCTTTACAACGCCATATTCAATGTATCCGCAACCATATAGACGAGCTGTCATGCAAAGAATATCAAAAACTTCTCAAAGAAGAATCTCTTGATTATGTAGTGATTTTTATTCCGATTGAAAGCGCTTTTGTTGAAGCAATCAAAAAAGACGACAGCCTATATGATTATGCCTACAAAAAGAATGTGGCCTTAACCACACCATCTTCTTTGCTGCCGATTCTGCGCACGGTGGAAAACCTGTGGCAAATAGAAACTCGCAACAAATATGTGCAGAAAATCGCCGAAGTAGGCGGCTCGCTATATGATAAACTTGCCAATTTTGTGGATGACATGCAAAAAATTGACAAAGCTTTGGGGACTGCCCGCACCAGCTACGAGGCCGCAATATCAAAGTTGGCAAACGGCAAAGGCAATGCGCTTTCTCTAGCTAACCGCTTAAAAGAATACGGAGCGAAAGCGAATAAGAAAATCGGTATTGATTATGAAGATAATGAAATTCTGAAAATTAGCGACAATTCAAACGAACAAAACAATTCTGAAGAAAAGGCATCGTAAAATGAAAAAAATTATGTTCACCGGCGGCGGTTCCGGCGGTCACGTGACTCTAAACTTAAACCTTATTCCTATTTTTCAAAAAAACGGCTGGCAAATTGTTTATGTCGGCTCGGAAACCGGAATTGAAAAAGAGCTTATCACGAAAATTGAAGGTGTAAAATACTACGCTATAAAAACTGGTAAACTGCGCCGCTATTTTTCTTGGCAAAACCTGAAAGATATGTTTAAAATTCCGGTTGGAATTTGCCAAGCTGCGGCTATAATCCACAAAGAAAAACCGGATATTATTTTTTCTAAAGGAGGCTTTGTCTCTTTTCCGGTTGTGGTGGGCGGATTTTTGAATCATCGCAAAATATTTATGCACGAGTCAGATTTGACTCCGGGGTTGGCCAATAAAATGTCCCTGCCCTTCGTCAGCAAGTTTTTCACTACTTTTATAGACACGGTTAAATATGTAAACACGCCGCAAAAAGTTTGCTATATCGGTCCGGTGCTTTCAGACCGTTTGAAAAACGGAGATAAAAACAAAGCCTTGCAAATGTGCAACTTTAACGGCGAAAAGCCGATTGTGATGTTTGTGGGCGGCAGCTTGGGGGCGCAAAGTTTGAATAAAGCCGTGCAGAAAAATATAGATATCTTATTGCAAAAATATCAAGTAATCCACATTTGCGGCAAAGGACAAAAAGCAGATTTACAGCGTGACGGATACGCTCAGTTTGAATTTGTCGACAAAGAATTTAAAGATTTGCTTGCCGCTACTGATATTGTGGTAACTCGCTCCGGTTCTAACGCCATTTTTGAATTTTGGAGCCTTGATATTCCAATGCTTTTGGTACCGCTGCCAAGCAATGCCAGCCGCGGAGAACAAACATCAAACGCTAAAAATTTTCAAAGCAAAGGCTTTGCAGAAATTTTGTTGGATAAAGATTTATCCCAAGACGGGCTTTTGGTTGCTCAAATTGATAAAATGTATCAAAACTTAAATACTTATCGCAACAACATCAAAAACAGCGACCTTAAATTTACGAGCAATGAAGAACTTTATAAAGAAATTGTCAATGGCTAAGCAATATAAAAATATTCTGATTTTGACCGGTGCCGGAATTTCGGCGGAATCCGGACTATCTACTTTTCGCGCTGAAAACGGATTATGGAACAAACATCGGGTGGAAGATGTAGCCACTATAGAAGCGTTTGAACGCAATCCGGAATATGTGCATGATTTTTATAACGAACTGCGCCCAGAGCTTTATAAGGCCAAACCAAACGCCGCTCATTCGGCTATTACCAAGCTGCAGCAAAACTATCCGGCGCAAATCAATATTGTAACGCAAAATGTCGATACCCTGCATGAAAAAGCCGGAAATAAAAATATTTATCACATTCACGGGCAAATCAACCAAATTGTCTGCCTGAATTGCGGGCATATTTTTGAAACTTGGGGCGATGTTCACGCAGATGACGCTTGTCCGCTGTGCCAAATCCGCAGTATGCTGAAACCAAACATTGTGTTTTTTGGCGAAAATCTGCTCTATATGGATAAAGTAGATGAAATGCTGAAAACCTGTGACTTGTTTTTATCTGTCGGAACATCTGGTGTAGTTTATCCGGCAGCAGGTTTTGTGCAAATCGCCAAAATGTGCGGCGCCGATACTTGCGAATTTAATCTCGAAACAACTTCCAACAACTATCTGTTTGACCGCCACATTATCGGTAAAGCCGGAACGACTTTGCCTAAATTTATTGACGAACTTTTACAGCAAGTCAGCTAATTTAGAAATTGTATTTTTCAAAACCAAAATGCGTTCGCTGTACTGCGATAAGTCTTTAGAAACAAACAATTTTTGGTCTGGACGGATTTGCAGCACGCCAAACGATTTTGTTACCAAATCAATCAATTTATCCGCCGCGGCAAAAGTATTGTTGCGGAAAGCTATCAGAATTCCTTTGGCGCCGGCGTCTACTTTTGCCACATTAGCGGCATAGCAGAGCTGTTTGATTTCTATAGTTTGCAGTAAATTTTCCACCTCTTGCGGAATTGGTCCAAAACGGTCAATCAGTTCTTCACGCATATCCAGCAACTCGTCTTTATCCTTTAACGAGCCAATACGTTTATACAATCCCAAACGCACGCCCAAATCTTTGACATAGCTTTCCGGAATCATCAGCGGCACACCGGTTGTAATTTGCGGCGCCCAATCCGTATCGGCCGCAGTTTGCGCTTCTTCCGCCTGTCCGGCTTTTTGGCGAGCGATTTCTTCTTCAAGCATATGCTGATACAAGGCAATACCCACATCTTTAATGTGTCCGGACTGTTCTGTTCCCAACACATTGCCCGAACCGCGGATATCCAAATCATGGCTGGCTAAAGAAAAACCGGCACCAAGCGTATCCAAAGCCTGCAAAATGTTCAGACGTTTTTCTGCCACCGGATTGAGTTTTTTGCGCGCCGGAACCGTGAAATAGCAATAACCGCGGACTTTTGAGCGCCCTACCCGACCGCGCAATTGATACAGCTGCGCCAAACCAAACATATCGGCGCGGTGAATAATCATCGTGTTTACGCGCGGCATATCAATACCGGACTCAATAATGGTGGTAGAAAGCAAAACATCATATTTGCCGTCGGCAAAGTCGCACATAATATCTTCCAGCTGTTTTGCCGGCATTTGTCCGTGCGCCACTGCGATTTTCACATCAGGCACCAAATTTTGCAAAGTTTCCAAAATTTCGGCAATATCTGACACTCTCGGACACACAAAAAACGTTTGTCCGCCGCGGAATTTTTCACGATAAATTGCCTCTTTTATCATTACCTTGTCAAACGGCATCACAAAAGTACGGGCGGCCAGTCTATCCACCGGCGGCGTAGCGATAATGCTGAGCTGTTTAACTCCGGTCAGCGAAAGCTGTAAAGTTCTAGGTATAGGGGTTGCGCTCAAGGTTAAAACATGTACATCAGATTTCAGCGCCTTGATTTTTTCTTTATGCGCCACGCCAAAATGCTGTTCTTCATCCACAATCAGCAAACCTAAATTGCAAAACTGCACATCTTTAGAAAGCAAAGCGTGCGTGCCAATCACAATTTCCACCGAACCTTCGGCCAATCCTTGTTTGGTTTCGCGCACTTCTTTCGGCGTGCTTAAACGAGAAAGCATCCGCACCCTAATCGGAAAACCTTTCATTCGCTCGGCAAAATTCAAATAATGCTGACGAGCCAGCAAGGTTGTCGGCACAATCAACGCCACTTGCGCTCCCGACATTGCCACAGTAAAAGCCGCGCGCAACGCAACCTCGGTTTTGCCGAACCCCACATCGCCGCAAACAAGCCTATCCATCGGCTCGCCTGCGCCCAAATCCTGAATCACATCTTTTATGGCGTGCAGCTGGTCATCGGTTTCGCTATATGGAAACTTAGCGCAAAATTCATCATACGCTCCCCCCGGCGCAATAAATACATCGGCGGTTTTCAAGTGTCTTTCGGCGGCTATTTTAATCAGTTTTTCGGCTATATCTTTGATTTTTGCTTTTACTTTAGCTTTTTTAGCCTGCCAAGCCGCTCCGCCCAGCACATCAAGCTGCACATTTTCATCATCTGAACCATAGTGGGAAATCACATCAATATTTTCTACCGGTACAAACAATTTATCATCATGAGCATACACAATTTTCAAACAATCGTGCGGCGCACCGCCGGCCATAATATTTTCCAGCCCCAGAAAACGACCGATACCGTGTTCAATATGCACCACCAGTTCGCCCACGCTCAAAGACGACACATCAGCAATAAAATCTTTGGAACTTGCTTTTTTGACCTTGCGATGCTGACGCTCGCCCAAAATATCCTGCTCCGATATCAGACAATATTCATCATCTCTGAACCCGTGCGCCAACTCGGCAATAACCAACGCAATTTTCTTTTGCGCGCAAATTTGCAGAGCTTCCGCCCAAGTATCGGCCAACGCCGTGTTTTTGATATCATAATCCGCCATCAATGAACGCAAGCGCTCGCGCGAACCTTCGGCATAGCAGCAAACTATACGCTTTAATTTGCCGTTTTCCGCCACATAGTCGCGCAATTCTTCATAAACGGCGGCGCTGCTTATGTGCCGGGCATGGGCAAAATCTCGTCCCGGAATAGTTTTCAGCTCAATCACATTATCATTGGCGCTGACAGCCAAAGGAGTTAAAAACGTGGCTTGCCGTTCTTCCATCTTGGACGTAAAATCAGCAGCCGACATATAAAGTTTTTCCGGCGGCAAAGGTCGATACGCTTCAGTATCATTTTTGCTTTTAACTTGCAGCGCTTCTAAACGCGCCTCATAATAATCGGCAATACCCTCGGTTTTAGATTTCAGAGCTTCTTCGGTATTTTTACCGGCCACGACTTGCGCATTCGGCAAATAATCAAATAAAGTCGGCAAAACATCGCTATAAAACAACGGCAGCCAATTTTCCATACCAATATATTTTTGCCCGTTAGAAATTGCCTCGTATATTTCATCGTGCAAACCGTCTGCGCCAAACAGCTCACGATACTGTTCGCGGAAATTGCGGATAGTATTGGCATCTAAAAGCACTTCGCTTGCCACCTGAAATTCATATTGCTGCAAATCTCCGATAGTGCGTTGGCTCACCGCGTCAAAAATCCGCAGCCGCTCCACTTCATCATCAAACAAATCAATACGCAACGGGTTATCCATACCGCTTGGAAAAATATCTGTAATATCTCCGCGCACGGCGTATTCCCCCGGCTCCATAACTTGTTCCACCCGAGTATAGCCATTCAACGAAACATAATGCAAAAAGCTATCAAAATCCAGTTTTTCGCCCACTTTCACTAATTTGCGGGCATTGCGGAAAATTTTTGCCGGCGCCAGTTTTTGCAATACCGCTCCAATAGATGTAACAACGACTAAAGGAGCTTTGCCCTCGTAAAAAACAATTTTCGCCAACGTTTCAATACGCTTGGCTAAAAGCGCGCTGTTTGGCGAAACTCGGTCATACGGCACCGTATCCCAAGCCGGAAATTCCAAAACTTCATATTCCGGATGCAAAAAACGCAGCATCGCCGCCGTCTGCACCAAACTGACACCATCGCTGGCAATATACAGCACCGGCTTTTTCGCATTGGCAATCTGCGCCAAAACAAAGGCTTCATAACCATCGGCAACCGAAGAAACTGTCTTCCCCGCCCAAACATTCACATCTTTACGCATAATCACGCTTTCCTGTTTACTTTTTGTTATAAAATATATACAATACAGCCATTAACGCAACAAAAAAAAGACAAATTCACAATGCGACCGACTATTTTATATCCGCTTTTCGCCCCTATCAACACCTTAAACGGCGTGGGCGATAAATACGCTAAACTTGTGGCGAACCTTTGCGGCGAACGCGTGGTGGATTTGCTGTGGCATTTACCATCGGGAATAATCGACCGCCGCTGTAATATGCCTTTGATTTCCGCCACAGAAGGACATATTTGGACAGGTAAAGTGCGCGTTATAGAGCATAAAGCGCCGCAAACACGCAAACAGCCCTATCGCATTGCCGTTGATGACGGTACAGAGCAGCTGATTTTGATTTTTTTCAAAACTTATGGCGACACGCTGACACGTATTTTTCCGGTTGGCGCCGAAAAAATTATTTCCGGTAAGTTGGAACGCTTTAACAACAGCTGGCAAATGCCTCACCCCGACTATGTTGTGGACGCCGCCAAACCGCAGCAAATGCCGCAAATAGAAACCGTATATCCGCTGACAGCCGGCGTTACTAACAAAATGCTGAATAAGCTGATGTCACAGGCTCTGGGTTTGACACCGCCGCTGAATGAATGGCTGAACATTGAGTTTTTGAAACAACAGAATTTTCCAAGCTTCAATCAAGCCTTAGAGCAGGCTCATCACCCTCAGACTTTGGACGATTTGTCGCCAAATTCAACCGCGCGCCGCCGTTTGGCTTATGACGAACTGCTTGCCAATCAGCTTTCTCTCGCCATTGTACGTGAACGTCTGAAACATCAAAAAGGCCGGGCTTTGCAAGGCGACGGACATTTTAAAAAGCGCTTAGCCGAAATTCTTCCTTTCCAATTAACCTCGGCACAACAACGGGTTATAACCGAAATTGAAAGTGATATGTTCTCTGAATATCGTATGCTGCGCCTGCTGCAAGGCGATGTCGGCTCCGGCAAAACTATTGTCGCGCTTTATACCATGCTGAATGCCGTGGAATGCGGCGCGCAGGCGGCAATTATGGCGCCTACTGAAATTTTGGCCCAACAGCACTATGAAACCATTGCCGAGCTATGTTCGCAAATCGGAGTAAAAACAGCATTGCTGACCGGAAATATTAAAGGAAAATCCCGTCAACAAATCTTAGACGCATTGCAAAACGGTGAAATAGATATTTTAATCGGTACTCACGCTTTGTTTACGGAAGATGTGACTTTCAAAGATTTAGCCTACGCCGTGGTTGACGAACAGCATCGTTTCGGCGTCAAACAGCGCCTAAGCCTTTCGCAAAAAGGCAAATCTTGCGATGTTTTAGTGATGACCGCCACACCGATACCGAGAACTTTGGTTTTAACCCAATTCGGCGATATGGATTATTCTAAAATAGACGAGCTTCCGGCCGGACGCAAGCCTGTTACCACCACGGTTATGCCGCTCAGCAAAATTCACGAAGTTGTTGACGCTCTAAAACGCAAATTGCAGACTCAAACACAGGCGTATTGGGTTTGTCCGCTGGTTGAAGAGTCGGAAAAAATTGACCTTTCCGCCGCCAAAGAACGCTATGAAAGCCTGCGGCAAGAATTTGGCAATATTGTAGGCTTGGTGCATGGCAAAATGAAAGAAAGCGAAAAAAATGCGATTATGGAACAGTTTAAGAGTGGTAAGTTAAAGCTTTTGGTTTCCACCACCGTGATAGAAGTCGGCGTAAATGTGCCAAACGCTACTGTTATGATTATTGAACACGCCCAACGCTTTGGATTGGCGCAACTGCACCAACTGCGCGGACGCATCAAGCGCGGTTTTGAGGCCTCGAGCTGTATTTTGATGTACGGCTATCCGCTCAGCGATGTTTCTCGCTCACGCCTGAACATCATGAAACAGACCGAAGATGGCTTTTTAATCGCCGAAGAAGACTTGAAACTGCGCGGCGGCGGTGAAGTTTTGGGTACGCGGCAATCCGGTTTCAGCAGCTTTAAGGTGGCGGATTTAAGCGTGCACGGCGATTTGCTTTTAACGGCATCCAAAGACGCGGCGCTTATTCTGAATCATGATAAAAACCTATCAACTCCGCGCGGCACTGCTCTGCGCACCTTGATGTATCTTTTTGAACGCGACGAAGCTATTAAGACGTATTTAGCAGGATAAAGTACGAAAAGCAGCTAGATTGCTCCCGCCACTATTGCAACACATTAAAATATTTTATATAAATAGCTAAAACACCATAGTTATATTACATCTTCTTTTTTTGTCGCATGAACTGCATTCGTTTTTAATATCGCTTACAGTCATATCTCTTATACAAAGTCTGCCGTTGCCGCAAAAAGCATCACCGTATCGTCTATATTTCATATCCATATTAGTTTTATAAACATATCCGCCCTCTAAAACACTATGCATCGGAACAACTATATTTTGAAAAAACTCTGTACATAGCTTCTCTGGAAAATTATCTGAAATTTCATTATTGTTTGCATCTAAAGACACTCCGCCCAAATTCAAATCCAAAACAAAAGCATAGCGCCGTACAAACACGCTTGAATGATCAATTCTGGCAAAAATAAAATTGCCGTAGCTATCTTCCATATACATCTCATTATTGATTTTCCAAGTTGACGGAACCAGATTCAAAGCTAATATAGTCTCATTTATATTTTGACTGTTCTCCGGCACCGAAAAATTATTTTGGTGTTCCAGTAACCCAAAAATCAGCATATTATATTCACTTATCAGCTTATTAACTTTAAACTTTTCCATAGCCTTAGAATACCCTGCAATACCGCCGACAGATAATACACCGATAATCGCCAGTACGCCCAGCATTTCTAACATACTTCTGCCAAATTGATTATTTTTCATATCAACTTCCCTTTCTTTTTTTTAATTACAACAAAAAAGCCACTAAAAAAGGTGGCTGGAAGTTGGTAAGCTATTCGAAAGAAAATAGTGTAGCATATTAGCTATATTATATAGCACATTTTGCTACCTTCCAGCCATGCAGCCAGAAGGTATGCTTTATTTAACGTCTTTGCATAAGACGTCTTTCGAAGAGGCTACCACACCCCAGACAGACTATCGTCTATCCAATTGTTAATCTAACTAAATAAACCTCAAATGTAAAGCAGAAAATGAAAAACAGCGAGATTGCTCCCACTGTTCCTACAAAACTACCTTTTGATAGAAATGTAAATTCGGAATTTCCGAATAACAATAATCAATCTAATTATCATTATTTTTACCTCCCCAGATGTTGGAAAGGGGACAAACCGCACCTATTTAAAACTTGACAGCAAGTTAAAAATAGGTTATTCTTAACACAGGAATTGAGTTAAGAATGGTTTAACCCCTTTCTGGTTTAAGAAATATGTCCGATGACGCCATCACCGGACTATTTTTTATATATCAACTAAAAATAAATGTCAAACGAATAACTCTCACCAACAGTAATGCCTATAATCGCCGGCATGCCTAACATTTCTATCATTGAGCGACCTTGTTCTAAACTTTTATACATCTATCTAACTCCAATTTGTTACAAAAAACAAAACCCGCAATCTGACGAAAGCGGGCGGATGTTAGCAAACTGTATAAACACAAACGGCCCGGCTTATTCAGCTCATAGTCTTATTCAGCCGACATCTGCCCAACCGGCAGAAATCGGCCTAACAGCTTTTAATTCTTTGGCTGGTGTGTTGGTATTTATCGGTATACTATTTTTTTATCCTTTAATTTATTACGGCATTTTATCCGTCTTTGTATGTTTGTCTTCTGTGCTGTGCGGTTTAAGTTTTGTCATTATTTTTTGCTCTGAATATTCTATTTTGATAATTTCAGAATGATAATGATTAACAATATGCAGCAATTTATGCCAAAAGCCTACTTCGTAAGCGACCGCTGTTCCCCATACAGCCATAAGAAACATCAATACCGTAGAAATACTTTCGGCAATATCCAGCTTTTCTTTCAGAGTATATTTTGGTTTTGAATTTTGCATAAAAACAATTTAGACATTCAAAAGCAAATTATAAATATAATATTTAGGACATCAGAGATATTTACCGATTTTTTTTATAATATAAATTCTAAAATTTTTTACACACCTGAAAAATGTTTTTTAATAATCTGATGAATTTCCAGCATATTATCGCTGGCAATAAAAGCTCCGGCTTGAAGACAAGCATTTGCATATTCATCGGTATTATGTCCTGTTGCTCCGATATAGGCAATAACCGGAATGTCAGCAGATGCAGCAGCTTTTATACCGGCAATAGAATCTTCTATAATCAGACAATTTTGCGGCATATATCCCATTGTTTTGGCTGCATATAAAAAAATATCAGGCGCAGGTTTACCTTTTGCCACCATATAGGCTGTAAATGTATTATGTTCATCAAAATATTTATTTAATCCCAATTTAAGCGTTTTTTTGTTGTGTTTTTCAAGAGTGGCTCCGGTAGCAACGCATTGAGCAAAATTTTTATCATCCAAAATCTGCTCAATATTTTCGGTTAATGTCAATTCAGAAGCAATCAACCGGTCTTCATTTTTATGAATTTCTTCAAAGAATACATCATCAAGTTTCAGCTGCGGAAAATCATGTGTCAATAACTCAATTTTTGTTTTATCGGCCTTACCTTCCAGATATTGTTTTTGCATTGCCGGAGTCAGTACAAAATTATAGAGTTTGTGCAATGTATCAACCCAATTTTGCACCCATAAATGCTCGCTGTCAGCCAAAACTCCGTCAAAATCCCAAATTATTAAATTTTTTTGCATTTAATTCTCCTGTTTTCGGTATTCATCTTTCAAAATCCAAAAGCCGTACTCCGTCGGACGATAGTATTTTTCAACAAGCTCCATATTCCATTTATAAGCTTCAGGCTGAGGAATTTTTATCAATAAATCCAATACATTCACATCACTTATGTTTTGCTTTTGATGCAGACGCATAATATCGGTATTATACTCAAACAACTTTTTGTTACGGCGTTCACTTAAAGGAGTGTTTGAATAATTTGATGGTTTAATAAGAACAGATTTTTTAGCTTTTACCAAATCATCGAGATTTGTCTTTTGTAAAAAGTTCATTTCATAAATATAGCCGATATCATTCAGTAAAAACCAAACATAATGAGCATCCGGTCTAAATATATTAAAATTATCATTATTAGAATTTAACACGGCTTCTGTCGGCTTTGTTTGGTCTATCACAAACTGAGCTTTTTCTAAAAAAGGTTTGATTTTTGCATTATTATCACGCTGAGTATAACTGCAAATCACAAAACTACAGGTAATTATAAAAACTAAAAACATAGCCGAATTATACAAATAGTTTTTGAAAGTTTTTTCTTTGTCAAACATCGCTCCGGCAATAATCACGGACGCAAAAGTCTCTAACAAAGAAAAATAATGGGCATACGGCGAAAAAGTAAAAATGCGAATAAACAATTCGGCAAAAAACAAAATAATTAAACATTTTGCAGCAATATTTTTTTGCCAGATTTTAGAATAGCACAAAATTGCCGCAAAACTCAGCACCACAGCGGCCGGAGAAAAGAAAATAGAAGCCCAGCCGTTATAAAAAGGCAGATGAAGCATAACTCCGAAAATTATAAATTTCACCATGTGCAGACCATAATATTGAGGCAGAAGGCTGTTCAAGCTATAGTTAAGCTCCCAATAAAGACCAAGCATTTTATGATACGTCAGCCATAGGACAAATATCAATGTTATTATCGCCGGCGCAATCAAAGCTTTTAGAATGTCTATAAATTTTATTTGTTTTTTAACTAATTGATAAATAGTGAAAACACCAAGAACAAGCAACAATAATATAATTT